>Ga0265299_10005327_pt1 | contig 11938 bp, 10 predicted proteins | sample AusTroGonzalo_MG_4_FD_193485 | JGI IMG/M metagenome (GOLD analysis project Ga0265299, IMG submission 193485) | Bovine rumen microbial communities from tropical cattle in Woodstock, Queensland, Australia - Gonzalo_02 | ecosystem: Host-associated > Mammals > Digestive system > Stomach > Rumen ...
CGATACTGATTTCTTTTTCACAAGAAATCAGTGTCATCACACATATTATATATATTAAGCGACGCATAAATGTCAGAATTTGATGTTAAACGATACCGACGGCACTATGCCGAAGAGTGAATACTGAGTGGCCTTGGTGCGGGCGCCATTCTCGCCATCATCGAAATTGATGAGGAAGGGGTTGTAGCGATTATACAGATTGTAGATGCCGAAAACCAGCTGATGGGTGCGACGGCGATAGCGCTTGCTCCACACAGCACTCACGTCGAGATGGTGAGAGGCGGGGGCGCGATAGCCATTGCGCTCGGTATAGTAGTATATCCAGTTGTCTTCGATCATATACTTGCCACTGGGGGCTGTGAAGGCCTGGCCGCTATTGTATACCCACGAGGCACTGAACGACCAACGGGGATTGAGACGGTACATGGCCACGATGTTGATGTCATGACGGCGATCGTTGTTGGCATCGTACCAGCGCCCCTGGTTGATACCATCGATCTTGGTCTTCGACCACGACAGGGTGTAGCCTATCCATCCGGTAAGACGGCCGTTGTTCTTGCGGGCGCTTACTTCTATGCCATAACCCTTACCCTCGCCTGCCAGCACCAGGCGCTCTATCTCGATCTCGCTGGCAAACGACTTGCCGTCGCGATAGTCGAGCACATTGTTGATATGGCGATAGTAGGCCTCGAGCGAGAAGTCGTAGTCCTGATCAGGAGTCATCAGAAACACTCCACCACTTATCTGGTCGGCCACCTCGGGCTTAACCAGGTTGCTGCTCATGGTGTAGCGGTCGAAGGGTGTAGAGGTGCTCTGATTGCGCAGGGCATGAACATTCTGCGACGTGCGGGCGTAAGCGGCTTTAAGCGACAATTGATAATTGAGAATTGATAATTGATAATTAAGAGAGAGGCGGGGCTCGAGGGTGGTGTGAGTCTTAACTATCTGATTTTTGCCATAGTTGTAATACCAGGCTATGTCGCCATTGGGCTCAAGGTCGTAATAGAGCGAACCACCCAGGGGCGAGAAGGCTGTGAGGCGTAAACCTGCCGACACGTTAAGACGAGAGGTGACGGGTGCCGAGAGGTTTACCCAGGCAGCATTGTCCCAGGCTCGGCGCTGCTCTTTCTCGTGAAGCGACACCTGCTGCCACTCGGCCGACTTGACATTCATAAGGGCCGTCTGGAAGCCTGTCTCCATCTGGAATCGGCCCAGATCAACGTGGAAGTCCTGACGGAAGCCTAACTGACGGATATGACCCAGAAAACAGATGTTTACTCCAAGGAAATCGATGCCATTATCGGTCTGATAGCCACTATAGTAGGCCGTGGACTGCGAATAGGTGTTGCCACCGAAATGATGCAGCCACTTAAGACTGGTGGAGAGATTGTTCCAGCGGATGTCGACCATATCCTCGAGCGCAGTGCGATCGTTGCCTGTAAAGAAGCTGAGGAACAGCTGGTTGCGATCGTTGATGGTCCAGTCGGCCTTTGCATTGATATCGTAGAAATAAAGAGTGTTGCCCTTGAAGTCGGGCGACAGCTTGAGGAACATGTCCATATACGAGCGACGGGCTGTGACCAGAAACGAGGCTTTGTCCTTGACGATGGGGCCTTCGAGTGTGCCCTTTGCAGCAAGCAGACCTATGCTGGCGCCACCATGCAGTTCGCTCTTGTTGCCCGTCTTGCCGATGATATCGAGCACGGCCGACGATGCTCCGCCATACTGTGCAGGCAATAGTCCCTTGTAGAGTGTGGCTGATACCAGCGCATCGCTGTTGAAGGCCGAGAACAAACCGCCAAGATGGCCCACATTGTAAACAGGGGCGATATCTACCAGTATCTGATTCTGAGCCGATGTGCCACCACGCACCTGGAAACTGCTTGAGGCATCGCTCTCGCTCTTTACACCAGTGAGCAGCTGCATAGAGCGCATGATGTCCTGCTCGCCAAAGAGTTGTGGCGATGCGGTAAGGTCTTTGATCTGCACCTGTTCGGCTCCTGTCTGTATCTGGCGAAGGCGCTGGCGGGCAGAATTCGACTTGACCACCACCTCGTCCAACTGTTCCTGACGAAGTGTGTCGGCAGGGGCAGTGGGCAGCGAAAAAAGTGCTGATAGCAGTATTGTTGATATAAACATGATGCAAAAGTAATGTTTTTTTTTGGAAACTCCAAAAAAATTCATATCTTTGCCCCCGATTAATCAAAAAAACTAATTGTTATGAAGAAATTATTTGTTGCCGTAGTGGCAATTGCAGCACTCTGTGCTTGCGGAGGTGGCGAGAAGAAGAGCCTGGACTATCGCGGACTGTCGATGGGTATGTCATTCCATACATTCTGCGACTCGCTGACAGGTCGCGGATTTGCAGTGGATTCGGCCAAGAGCGATTCTGACTTTGCCACAGTAGCGATGTACAACCCCAACCTTAACTACCGTCTGGTGCTGGCACAGAAGAACGATACGCTGGTGGCTCTGCAGGAGAACTACACCGTATCGACCAACGACAGCACTCGCAAGATGTGGCAGCAGATGCACGACGAGTTTGAAAAGCAGATTGGCGCATGGCCCAACATGCTGAAGGACGGACAAGACCATCGTATAGCAAAATTCGAGACCGAAGGTGGTTTTATCACCCTCACTCTCGAAAATACTTATAGGCCTACACTAAGTGTGCTATATCAGTCAAAGTAGCATGATGGTATAGAGGTAGACTACTGCTGCAGGAATGGCGAGCAGCGACGAATCGAAGCGATCGAGCATGCCACCATGGCCTGGCAGAATGTTGCCACTATCCTTGATGCCAAGGGTGCGCTTGAAGAGACTCTCTACCAAGTCGCCCCAGGTGCCGAAGATGACTACCGTAAGGCCGAGACCAGCCCACTCTACGGCTGAAAGTCCCAGCTGATTAAGCTGATACTGATCGGCCAGATACCATACCAGCACGGCTACGGCTATCACCAGGATGCCACCACCGATGCTGCCTTCCCAACTCTTTCCCGGAGATATTCTGGGGAAGAGTTTATGTTTGCCCAGAAGCGAACCGCACAGGTATGCACCAGTGTCGTTCATCCAAAGGAACACGAATACCGACAGGGGCAACAGTGCATCGTAAGCCACATAGCCCTGAGGTGCAAGGTGGAATGCCAGTGTGTTGAGCAGCGAGAATGGCAGTGCGATATATATCTGAGCCATCATGGTGTATGCCCAACTGTGGATGGGGTCGTCGTTCTTGAGATACAGCTCGGCCACCATCAGGTAGATGATTGACACGAGGTATGGAATGAACACTGCAGAGGGTGTGAGTTCGCTGCTGAAACCTGCTACAGCGAAGAAGAAATACACACCTGCAACGGTAGAAATAAGACGGTTGACAGTGACATGCTCGCGCTCGTTGACCAGTCCGGTAAACTCCCAGATGGTAAGACCGGTGATGAGTGCAAACAGCAGTACCATAGCCTGCGGACGCAAAAAACTGCACACCAATACGGCCACAAACAGCACGCCAGTAATGGTTCTAACGATAAAATTATTCATCCTTACCCTCCTTTTCTTCTGATTTATTCTCTAGGGCCTTCTGCTCATTGGCTTTGGCCTCGGCTTCGAGTTCCTTGGCACGCTCTTCGGCCATGCGCTCGGCATCGGCCTTCATCTGGGCCTCGAGCAGCTCCTCGGCACGACTGGTCCATGGGCGCTTGCCGAAGATACGTTCTACGTCCTCGGCGAAGATTACCTCACGGTCGATGAGCAACTGAGCCAACTGGGCATGACCTTCCTTGTGCTCTGTAAGTATCTGCTTGGCACGCTCGTACTGCTCGTTGATCATACGCATCACCTCGTCGTCCATAATCTTAGCAGTAGTCTCAGAATATGGCTTCTGGAACTGATACTCGGCATTATTGTAGTAGCACACGTTAGGCAGCTTATCGCTCATACCGGCAAAGGCCACCATACCATAAGCCTGCTTGGTGGTGCGCTCAAGGTCGTTCATAGCGCCAGTAGAGATATGGCCTACAAACAGCTCCTCGGCGGCACGACCTCCGAGCAGCGAACACATCTCGTCGAGCATAGCCTCCTTGGTCTGCAACACACGCTCCTCGGGCAGGTACCATGCAGCACCAAGAGCCTGACCACGTGGCACGATAGACACCTTGACCAGTGGGTTGGCAAACTCGGTAAACCATGAGATAGTGGCATGACCAGCCTCGTGGATAGCTATCGAGCGCTTCTCGGCCTGGGTCATCACCTTGGTCTTCTTCTCAAGACCGCCAATGATACGGTCGACAGCATCGAGAAAGTCCTGCTTGGTGACAGTTGGACTATTATGACGGGCGGCAATCAGAGCAGCCTCATTACATACGTTGGCAATATCGGCACCCGAGAATCCAGGAGTCTGACGAGCCAGGAAGTCGATATCCACGCTCTCGTCGATCTTGATGGGCTTAAGGTGTACCTTGAATACCTCCTTACGCTCGTTCAGGTCGGGCAGGTCGACATGTATCTGACGATCGAAACGACCAGCACGAAGCAGGGCCGAGTCGAGCATATCGGCACGGTTGGTAGCTGCCAGGATGATGACACCACTATTGGTGCCGAATCCATCCATCTCGGTGAGCAGGGCATTCAGAGTGTTCTCGCGCTCATCGTTGCCACCCATGGATGGGTTCTTAGAGCGGGCACGACCCACGGCATCGATCTCATCGATGAAGATGATACAAGGGCTCTTCTGTTTGGCCTGCTGGAACAGGTCGCGAACACGCGATGCACCAACACCTACGAACATCTCTACAAAATCGGAACCACTCATTGAGAAGAATGGCACACCAGCCTCGCCTGCCACAGCCTTGGCGAGCAGAGTCTTACCTGTGCCCGGAGGGCCTACAAGCAGGGCTCCCTTGGGTATCTTACCACCAAGATCGGTATACTTCTGTGGGTTCTTCAGGAAGTCAACAATCTCCTGAACTTCCTGCTTGGCGCCAGCCTGTCCGGCCACGTCTTTGAATGTGATACCAAGTTCGCCACCCTTTTCGTACATCTTGGCCTTGCTCTTGCCTACATTGAAGACGCCACCACCGACGCCGCCTCCTCCGCCGCCCATGCGACGCATCAAGAATATCCAGACACCTATTATAAATAATATAGGTAGAATATTAGTAATGATAAGCGAGAAGAACTCGTTATCACGCTTATTGTCGAACGACAGATCGCCAGTGAACACCTTGTCTTCCTTGGCCTTGGCCACGAACTGCTCAACCTGGTCGACACTTCCGAACTCAACCTCGAGATATGGCTCTACACCAGTCTGCTTGGTGCTCTGCTTAAACACGTCGCGAATGTGCTCTGGTTTAACGTACATGCGCAATACACTCTGTGGCTTGTTTACCACAATCTTCTTGGCATAGCCACGCTCAACCATCACCTTGAATTCGCTATACGATGCCGACTTGGCAATACTGCTATTCTCAGGACCGCCACTGGTGAACCACAACAGTCCCAAGGCCAGTATGGCGATGAAGTATATCCAGTTCATATTGAACTTAGGCATATTCATCTTAGGACCATTACCTCCGTTGCCCATATTATTGTTTGGATTTTGATTATTCTCCATATACCTTATTATATATATATTAGTCCAAATCTGGAATTCGTGTCAGAGGGGCATCTTCCCACAGATGCTCAAGATCATAATAATCGCGCACGTCGGGCAGGAACACATGTACCAGCACATCGGTATAATCCATTGCCACCCACTGTGCATTCTCAAGTCCAACTACGTGTGCAGGCTTCTCGCCCAACTTTTCGCGCACCACATCGCCTATCGACTCGGCGATAGCTTCTACCTGTGTTGGCGAATTACCAGTACAGATCATAAAGTACTGGCAGATTGTTCCCTCTATTTTTGTCAGGTCGGCCACAATGATATTGCTGCCCTTCTTGTCCTGAATCGCTTCTTTAATTGTTTCTACTAGTTGTATCATTAATAAATTATATGTTATTTGTGCACAAAGGTAGTGTAAATTGGCCAAAAAACAAAGAAAAACAGAAAAAATTGCGGTTTTTTATAAATTTTCTCCAAAAAATTTTGGTAGTTCAAGAAAAAGTAGTACCTTTGCACCCGCAAAACAGAACAAGAGAGTTCTGAAGCAAAAAACATTTTGGGGTATGGTGTAATGGTAACACTGCAGATTCTGGTCCTGCCTTTCCTGGTTCGAGTCCGGGTACCCCAACTAAAAACAAAGGTCGCTAAGCTTAATGCTTAGCGATTTTTTTATGCCAAAAACACGCAAAAATACGCAAAAACAGGAAAATATAAAAAATAGTAGAAAAAAAACACTTTTTTCCTTTGACGTTTTCAAAAAAATCCTTATCTTTGCATCACTTTTACAAATTTAACTAATTAATTAAAAAAGCACCCTTGGTGGTAAGTGGGCTCCCCTCCTCCGGTGTACAACCTAAACGAGCCCTCCTAAAACAATTTATGAAAAAGAATTATTTCTTTATGAGCGCATTCGCAGCTGTTGCCGCTCTTTTCATGACTTCATGTACTGATGCTAGCGACATTCCTGTTGTTCCAGAAACAGCTGATCTCGACGTTACAGCTCTTGTATCTACCTCTGGTTGGGGTCAGGGTGGTTTTGCCGGCGCATGGGCTGCTCCTGAGGTAGACACTTCAGATGGACGTCATTCTGGACTGGCAGAGATCTATCATGGCAGTAACGATGGTATTGCCGAGACTGGTATTATGTTGCAGCAGACTATTCAGGTAGAAAATGGTGATTATGTAGTAGAGTTGTACGCCAACTCACTCTATACACCTAATCGTGGTTTCGATTCTGACATGGAGGATGGTGCAGAGGATGTAGCATACGTATTTGCAAACGAAGTTAAGCAATTCATCAAAGCTAAGGTTGCTGAAACAACTCCAGAGAATGGTCTTTACACTCTCGAAGTTAGAGTTAAGGACGGTCAGCTGACACTGGGTCTTGGTAAGGAGAAGCCTGGTACAAACTGGCACACTATCCAGATTAAGTCTCTGAAACTGGCTGAGTAAACAAAAGAGTTTACTTGATAGATAAAAAAGAATCGCTAAGCGCAATGCTTAGCGATTCTTTTTTTAATATTCTGTCTTATCAGTTTTCTCTGTCCACAGACGGAACGTGTGTAATGCCTCAGCACGCAACAATGGCACGATGGGCACAGTGCGCTCGCTCAACGGACGCTCTAACTCCTCGTAGATAAAATCGTCGGCAAACTGGATATCACGGGCATCCTTACGGGTATTACCATAGAATATCTTACTGATACGGGCCCAATAGATGGCTCCAAGACACATTGGACATGGTTCGCACGATGTGTAAATGGTACATCCCGAGAGGTCGAAGGTGCGAAGTTTTCTGCACGCCTCACGAATAGTGTTCACCTCAGCATGGGCTGTGGGGTCATTGTCGATGGTTACACTATTGCTGCTACCAGCTACTATCTCACCATCCTTTACTATCACTGCTCCAAAGGGACCACCGCCTCGCTCAACACTTTCGTTGGCGAGGCGGATGGCTTCTCTCATAAACAGCTTATCTTGTTCTGTTATTATCATCCGCTTTACTGTTTGTTTTCTGCATCAATTGCCTTAATCTTCTCGCGAATCAGGTTCATATCGTCCTTCAGCTTCTGTACCTTGCGGTTCATCTCGTCGATGAGACTGTTACCCTTCTTCGAACTTGCATTAAGGAATCCAAGATTGTTCTCGTAGGTCTGAATCTCCTGCTTCAGGGCCTCGTACTGATGGAACAGGCGTGCACGCTCGTTGTCGAGAGCATTCTCGCCACGCTCAGCCACATTCTTCAGGTTCTGCTTGAAGTTGTTAAGACGGCGCTTGGCAGTGCTGATGTTCAGATCCTTATAGAGCTTGTCGAGTACGGCATGATACTCCTTGTATACATTGTCCTTCTCTTTATAAGGTACGTGACCTACAGCGTTGTATTCCTCAACCAACTTCTGTACCTTCTCGGCCTGATCGTCGCCAGTCTCCTCGGCTACAGCCTTCAGGCGCTGGATGATGTCGAGTTTCTTATCCAGATTCTCGCGCTCCTCGCCACGCTGACCTGCGCCTGCAGCATTACGTGCCTCGAAGAATGCGTTGCAAGCTGCCAGGAACTCTGCCCACAGCTGGTCGCCCAACTTCTTAGGAACCATACCGATGGTCTTCCACTCCTTCTGCATAGCAACAAACTTATCGCCAGTAGACTTCCAGTCGGTAGAATCCTGCAGCGACTTAGCCTTCTCTATCAGAGCACGCTTCTTCTCTGCATTCTCCTTGAATGTCTCCTTCAAGCCCTTGAAGTAAGCAGCCTTACGACCAAAGAAGTCGTCGCAAGCAGCACGGAAGCGCTCGAAGATCTTAACGTTCATCTTCTGTGGAGCGAAACCAATAGTCTTCCACTCTGTCTGGATATCGATGATCTGCTTGGTGTGCTTCTCCCAGTCGCCACTACCCTTGTTCTCCTCGGCAGCGATAGCCTCAACCTTCTCGCAGAGCACTGTCTTACGGGCCAGGTTGTCTTCCTCCTTGGCACGAACACCCTCGAAGTGCTGCTGGTGACGCTTGTTGATGACGCTAGATGCTGCCTTGAAGCGATTCCAGATTTCCTCGCGCAGCTCCTTAGCTACAGGACCAATCTCGCGATACTCCTGGTGCAACTTCTGCAACTGGTGGAATGCACTGATCACATCCTCCTCGTCGGCCAGTTTCTCGGCAGCCTCGCAGAGTGCTGTCTTAAGTTCAAAATTCTTCTTGAAGTCGTACTCACGAGCCTCGCTGTTAAGACGAAGCATATCGTAGAACTGCTCTACGTACAGCTGATAGTTGCGCCAAAGCTCGTTGGCCTTCTCGGCTGGTACATTCTTTATCTCGCGCCACTGCTCCTGCAGGGCCTTAAACTCCTTGTAATTCTTGTTTGCCTCATCAGGTGTAGTAATCATGGCCTTGATGCGGTCGATGATAGCCAGCTTCTTATCAAGGTTCTCCTGCTTTTCAGCCTCCATCTCCTTGAAGATCTTAGCACGCTTCTCCTTGATGATTCCCATCTCAGCCTTGAACGACTCCTCATCGGGGTCGGCTGTGTACTGATACTGATCGGGATCGCCGCCTGCATCCAGGTAAGCCTTAAGCTTAGCCTCGCGCTCAGCCACATGGAGCTTGTAGAAAGAAGCCTTGAGATACTCAATCTCTTCCTTCTGAGGTGTCTCCTCGCCATGGGCGATGTCCTGCAGACGATGCAGTACGTCGGCTTTAGTTTCATAGACCACACGAACCTGCTCTTCAGCCTGCTCTGTGCTTTCGGTTTCTACTTGAGGTTCTGTCTCAGCAGCCTGAGATGCAACTTCCTCATTAACTACTTCTTCGTTTGTACCCTGTTCCAGGATATTCTCTTGAGAGTCCATCATTTAACTATTTAGTTATTACTAAATGATGCTTAGCATCATCACATTTGGCGTCAAAATTAAACATTATTATTTAATTAACCTAATTTTTTCGCGTTTTTTTGCACTTTTACGGCTTAAACAAGGCGTTTATGGCGGAAAATGCCCCATGCAATGGCAGAAATTACCACCGAAAGTACCATCGCCAACACAAATCCCCAAGGTTTTGACTCCATGCCGTTAACCAAGTTCATACCAAACATCGATGTTACCAGCGTGGGTATCATCATCAGGATGGTAACGGTGGTAAGTGTACGCATCACAGTGTTCATATTGTTGTTGATAATACTCTGATAGGTGTCCATCGTCGACTCCAAAATGTTAGAGTAAATCATAGTGGTTTCGCGGGCCTGTGTCATCTCGATATTTACGTCCTCGATCAGGTCGGCATCAAGTTCGTCGATCTGCAGTTTGAACTTCAACTTAGACAGCAGTGTCTCGTTGCCTCGGATAGATGTCTGGAAATATGTGAGCGAGTCTTGCAGTCGGCTCAGGCCAATCAGGCTCTCATTGTTCACCTCCTTGTCCAGGTTGCGCTTGGCCTTGTCAACCAGCATAGATATCTGCTTGAGTCGCTTAAGGTACCATACGGCACTAGACAGGAACAGGCGGAAAATCATATCCACATGGTCAGTGAATCCCTCGCCACGCTTCTGCTGGAACGACACAAAGTCGATCATCACATTGGTCTCGTAGAAACACACAGTGATGGTTACATCGCGCTTGTGTATGATACCAAGAGGTACGGTGGTGTATGGTGTGCGCGAGCGTATCTCCTTGACATAAGGTATACGCAGAATGATGAGCATCCATCCGTCGTCATACTCATAACGTGCACGCTCATCGGTATCGCTAATATCCGACATGAAATAGTCGGGTATATTAAACTTCTCTTCTAGTTCACGCTGGTCATCTTCGGTGGGGCATGTCACCTGTATCCAGCAATTGGGCTGCCACTCGTTTATCTGGGTCAGTCCACCTTGGGTATTCCAGAATGTCTTCATTTTGCTAATCCTTTTTTCGTTAATGAAATGGTTTTAGCGGCAAAGGGATTAGCAGCCTTGCTCGCCATCCCCCGCCATTACGAATTGTAATTGTCCGCCGGGTAATCGTCCATAATTTTATTAATATTTTGATTTATCGGGTGCAAAGGTAAGAAAAAAATCCGCAGATTCAAAAAAAATCTGCGAATTTTTTACTTCACTTTTTCACTTTTTTACCTTTTTACTTCTCAGGTATCACCTCGAGCGCACGCTTGAGCAGTGTCCAGAATGGATCTACTGTAGCGATGAGTGCTCGCTCGGTAGTGGTGTGAGGCGACTTCATAGTTGGACCAAAACTTACTACATCCAGATGTGGATACTTGCCCAGGATGATAGAGCACTCCAGTCCGGCATGGTCAACCTGGATGATGCCATCGGCACCAAACAGAGCCTTGTACTCCTTGCAGAGCAGGTTAAGGATTTCGCTCTCTGGGTTTGGATCCCAACCACCATAGCTACCAGCGGTCTCAACCTTCATGCCAGCCATGTTGAAGCAGCTCTCGAGTGTCTTAACGATATAGTCCTTCATATCCTCACGACTAGAGCGGGCCAGAATCTTGAGCGATGCCTTGCCCTCGCCGATATTGATGATAGCCAGGTTGCTAGATGTCTCAACTACGCTAGGATAGCTAGGAATCATACGGATTACACCATCGTGACAACCATAGATGGCATTGATCAGGTTATCCTGAATCTCAACAGGTACTTCCATCTTTGGAGTCTCAACATCTTCGCAGATAACCTCGATGCCGCTCTCGATGCCCTTGTACTCATCCTGGAAGTCGTCCTGCCAGTCGGCAGCAAGTTCCTTCAGGGCAGCTACGTTCTCCTTAGGCAATGTGAGCACAGCCTCGGCCTTGAATGGGATAGCATTACGCATGTTGCCACCCTGCCAACTGGCCAGACGAGCCTCGCACTCCTCGATAGCCTCGCGAACCAGACGAACCAACAGTTTGTTGGCATTACCACGGCCCTCGTGAATCTCCAGTCCTGAGTGTCCACCACGCAGACCCTTTACTGTTACCTTAACAGCAGCATCGTCAGCCTCGGTCTCTACCTCTTTATAGTCGAGAGATGCAGTTACGTCGATACCACCAGCGCTACCGATAACGAACTTACCCCAGTGCTCTGAGTCGAGGTTCATCAGGATATCGCCATTCAGCTCGCCTGCAGGCAGAGCATTGGCACCAAACATACCAGTCTCCTCATCGGCAGTAATCAGGGCCTCAATAGGACCATGCTTCAGGGTCTTGTCCTCCATCACAGCCATGATGGCAGCTACACCCAGTCCGTTGTCGGCACCCAGTGTTGTGCCCTTGGCCTTTACCCACTCGCCATCAATCCATGGCTGGATAGGATCGGTCTCGAAGTTATGGGTACTCTCGGGAGTCTTCTGTGGCACCATATCCATGTGTGCC
>Ga0265299_10005328_pt1 | contig 11935 bp, 11 predicted proteins | sample AusTroGonzalo_MG_4_FD_193485 | JGI IMG/M metagenome (GOLD analysis project Ga0265299, IMG submission 193485) | Bovine rumen microbial communities from tropical cattle in Woodstock, Queensland, Australia - Gonzalo_02 | ecosystem: Host-associated > Mammals > Digestive system > Stomach > Rumen ...
CCAACGCACTTGCCAATGGCTGTCGGAAGACGAGTACCAGGAGCGCGAACAACGCACTGGTGCCGAACAACATCCAGTAGGCCGTCTTGTACACGTTCTTTGCGTCGTAGTCCTCACGGTTGGCGAACCGGAAGAATCCCGTCTCCATGCCGTAGGTCAGCAGCACGAGCAACAATGCTGTCCATGCGTACAGGTTGGTCACAATACCATAGTCGTCCGTGCGCGCCAAAACATATGTATACAGCGGCACGAGCAAGTAATTCAGGAACTTGCCGATGATACTGCTCAGCCCGTAAATGGCGGTGTCCTTCGCCAAGGATTTCATCTCACTCATCCTCTTGTCCTTTCACACAAATAACGATTTCACCTTTCGGCGCTTTTGCTTTGAAGTGTGCTGTCAACTCCGCTAGAGTTCCCCGTACGGTTTGTTCGTGCACTTTGCTTATCTCGCGTGTCACACTGGCTCGCCGCTCTTCCCCGCAAACAGCCGCTAACTGCTCGAGTGTTTTGACGAGGCGGAACGGCGACTCATAGATGATGAACGTCTGATCCAGACTTGCCAGGTACTGCAACCGCGTCTGACGTCCTTTCTTCTGCGGCAGGAAGCCTTCGAAATAGAAGTGGTTGTTGGGCAAGCCCGAGTCCACTAATGCGGGCACAAAAGCCGTGGCGCCCGGCAGACACTGGATCTCGATGTCTTGTTCCGCTGCGGCTCTTACCAAAAAGAACCCGGGGTCACTGATAGCCGGTGTACCGGCATCAGAGATGAGGGCTATATCCGCCCCCGCCTTGAGGCGCTCCACGATATCCGCCGAAGTCTCGTGCTCATTGAACTTGTGATGGCTCTTGAGCGGCGTGTGGATATCAAAATGCTGCAGCAAGACACCGCTGGTGCGGGTGTCTTCTGCGAGTATCAGATCCACGGACTTCAGCACCTCTATCGCGCGGAATGTCATGTCCTGGAGATTCCCAACCGGTGTCGGAACGATGTACAGCATTTATCCGAAACGTCTGTGCAGACTGACAAGGAACTGTTGATAACTGTTGCTCTCGGTATCCCAGTTGAAGCGGCTGATGTATGTCATGGCCTCCTCGAACGAGCCTAAGCCGTTCAGTTCGGTCAATGTTTTTTGCATCAACTCGGCATTCTGACCGAAGAGCTCGCGCTGGTAGAGAAAACGGTCGCCTAAGGAGATGGCCAGACGGATGTCATCCACCGCTTTGCCGTATACGGCGGCCTTGGGTGAAGATTGCTCTTCGGCCACAGGTTCTTCCTTGACAGGTTCTTCCTTGACTGGTTCTTCCTTGACTGGTTCTTCCTTGGCTGGTTCTTCCTTGACTGGTTCATCTACGACCGGCGCAGGCTCCACTACTTGCGGCTCCGGAGCAGGACGGCTCTTGAGTTCGTCCATTTCTGCTTCGAGGCTTGCCAGTTGGGCTTCCAACGTGGCGATCCGCTCCTCAAGGCTTTCAAAATATCTGATAACTTCTTCCATATTACTTGGTTGCTTCTTCCAGCTTCTTCATAATCGAGAACATAAAGATAGCGGCGATGAGGCATACACCGACGAATACGCTCCAAACGATCCACAACGGAAGATCCCCCCACAGTTTACCGCCGATACGAACGAGGTAGTTACCGATGGCCGTAGCCACGAACCAACCGCCCATCATCATACCTTTGTATTTCGGAGGTGCCACTTTGCTGACGAACGAAATACCCATCGGGCTGAGCAACAACTCACCGAACGTCAGAATCAGATAGGTATAAATGAGCACGTTAGCGTTAACGAACGTAGCGCCTTCACCGCTTACGCGTGCCAATTCCTGCTGTGCAGGGGTTAACAAACCGATCGAGCAAACCGCCATCAGTACATAGGCAGCCGCCGCCACCACCATACCGTACGCGATCTTACGCGGAGCGGAAGGCTCTTTGCCATTCTTGGCCAAGGCACTGAAGATAGCCATGCTCACCGGAGTGAGTGCTACTACGTAGAACGGGTTAAACTGCTGGAAGATAGGAGCGGAAATGCCTAATTCAGCAGGATGGTTAAGGTATTTGTATACCAGGAAAGCGGCCATGAGCGAACCTACGCAACCCCAGATCATCTTGGCTCTTTTGGCGCCGTCACCGAAGATGCCGAACAACGAATAAACGAGTACGGCTACAGCTACGAGGTTCCATATGTTGAAGGCCATCGTCTGTGCGCCAGACACTACAGGATTCACAAACTCGTCCGCGAAGAAGGTCAAAGTCAGACCGTTCTGGTGGAAAGCCATCCAGAAGAACAAGACCACCGTAAACACGAGGCACAAAGCCACGATACGTTTCTTGGTCTGCTCCGGAGTCAGTTCTTCCACTTTCTCATTGCCGCTCTGTGCCGCCTGTTTAGCCGTGTGCTCAACATGCTTGAACCAAGGACGGCAAGCATAATAGATCGCGATACTCAAAATCAAGGAAGCGCAGGCAACCATGAAGGCAAAGTGATAACTGTCGTTCACGTTGTAACCCAGGCTGTCCTGAGCCCATGCCATGATCTTCACGGCTGCTGTCGGAGCGAACATGGCACCGATGTTGATCGCCATGTAGAACAGCGAGAACGCCGCGTCACGACGGTCCGCATATTTCGGGTCATCGTACAAGTTACCAACCATTACCTGCAAATTGCCTTTGAAAAGACCCGTACCGAACGAGATCAGCAGCAATGCCAATAACATGATACCCATCGCAAAACTGCCGCCGCCCAATGGAATAGCCAGGCAGATATATCCGAGGAACATCACAAAGATACCGATCGTCACACACTTGCCGTAACCGATCTTGTCAGCAATCCATCCGCCAATCAGCGGGAGAAAATACACACATGCCAGAAAACCGGCGTAGATACGGCTTGCAGCATCTGCCGAAAGACCGAAATTAGCGCGCAAGAACAGCGCAAACACGGCTAACATCGTGTAGTAGCCGAAACGCTCGCCTGTGTTGGCCAACGCCAACGCGAACAATCCTTTTGGTTGATTCTTAAACATAAACTATAATTTTAAAATTTCAAATTTCAAATTTCAAATACATCACACCAGTGATGTCTGTCCTCTGCTCGGCCGTACTGGATATCCTTGAGGGCACGGTAGAGTTTGGTCAGTACTGCACCGGGTTCTTCTCCGAACGAGTAGGTGATACCCTTTTCCGGGTCAATCACTTTGTTCATCGGTGAGATGACGGCGGCAGTACCACATGCTGCGGCTTCACTCATTTCCGCCAGTTCCTCCAATCGTATCCGTCTCCTCGTCACTTTCATGCCCATCTCCCGTGCCAAGGTCATCAGACTGTCGTTTGTGATACTCGGCAGAATAGCGTTGCTCTTGGGCGTCAGATATTCGTTTCCCTTTATACCGATGAAGTTCGCCGCCGAACACTCGTCGATAAACCGGTGTTGTTTCGCATCCAGGAAGATACAATCGCAGCCCATTGCGTGCGCGGCTTCCGTGGCCCTGAAAGACGAAGCGTAGTTGCCTCCCACTTTGAACTGTCCTGTTCCGTACGGCGCCGCACGATCCACATACCGGTTGATAACAAACGTCGTGCAGTGGAACTTCCCGGGATAGTACGGTCCGATAGGTGAGGGGATCACGATAAACTCGAAATCCCTGCCGGGACCGACTCCCAGACGGGGTGTCGTACCGATCAGCAACGGCCGGAAATAGAGCGTTGCGCCTGTTCCGTAGGGCGGCACGAAATCAATGTTCTTCTCCAACGCCAGACGAATAGCCTTCCCGAACAGTTCCTCCGGCACAGGTGCCATATACAGGCCTTCTGCGCTGCGCGCCATTCGTTTCGCATTCTCCCGCCAACGGAAGATACGGATCTTCCCGTCCTCTCCGCGAAAGGCTTTCAAGCCCTCAAACGCTTCCTGCCCGTATTGCAGACAGGTAGCCGACACATGCAAGTGCAGGTACTTGTCCTTCGTGGCATAAGGTTCCTCCCATTTACCGTCATGATACGCAGCGCGAACGATAAAATCCGGCTCCGTATAATGAAATCCCAATTTACTCCAATCAATCTCTTTCATTCTTTCACTCCTCAAACAGCGTGTCCAGCACGCTCAGTTCCGTTTGCCACGGATGTTTGTCTGTCCATATCTGTCCGCTCCAATCCGCTGTGCGCGAACTTGTTATCCGTCCTTGCGGACGCTCTTTCTTTAACAGCGCTGCCAGTGTTTCGTTCATTTCGTCATTCAAGTCCAGCAGCCACTTGTACTCCTTTTCATAGAAAGGATGCAGGTAATCTGCGAAATACATGAAGTACGGTGTATGTTGGTACGCGCTGACCAGGGTGATCCAGTGCTGATGTTGCCATCGTGTCTGGTAACTGATCCGTATGTCGCGTGTCAGTTGTTTGTGCTCCACCTTGCCTACCGGGACGGTCAGTCTCACCAACTCTCCCTTTGCATCGCGGATCAGACACCGGTTTCGGAAGGTCTGTTTCTCGAACGTCTCCATCTGTTCTATCGCCGCCGGTTCACTCGTCAGTGCCTGCATATACGACAGCGGAGGTAAATAGGCCGTAGGCAAAATCATCTTCCTGTCGCTTTGTTTCCCAAACGGTTCCAACGGATACCGTGTTTGTCTTTGTCGATGCTCAACCAGATGAAAACCGGCCGGCCGACGATATGATCCTCCGGCACAAACCCCCAATAACGACTGTCCGCGCTGTTGTGCCGGTTGTCGCCCATCATCCAATAGTAATCCATGTCGAACTCGTATTCCTCGCCTATCGTTATGGGCTTGAACTCGTAGGCATCGGCGATACGCTTGTAGATCCAATAGTTCTCCTCCGTGATGAGCAATTTGTCTCCCTTGCGCGGTATGTATATCGGGCCGTAGTTGTCGCGCGTCCATTCGTTATGTCCCAACGGATACACTGCTCCGCCGTGTGCGTCGGGTTCCTGCAGAACGGCCAACACATGCGGGTTTTGGCTCAACGCTTCTTTCATCTCACCGGTCAACGGGAAATGCCATGTCGTTGCGTCTACCTGCACACGATCCGCCACGCTGATCCCTAACTTCTCCAGATATTTCGCACCGAACATGTGTCCGTCCGTCTGTACATAATAGTTGAGTTGCAGCCCCTCACGCTCCGGTTCACGTTCTCCGTTCACATAGATGACGTTGTTAATGATCTGCAGCGAATCTCCCGGTGTACCCACGCAGCGTTTGACGTAGTTCTCCCGCCGATCCACAGGACGCGTCACGATATCGCCGAACACATCTTTTCGTGCACGGATCATGGCTTCGCCGTAATAATGCTTGAGCGTGTAATAATCAGGGTTCTGCATCATGGTACATACCGTATCGCCGGCGGGGAAATTGAATACCACGATATCGCCCTTTTGCGGACTTGTCCAGCCCGCCAGACGTTTGTACTCCCAATGCGGATGGTCGAAATAACTCTTACCTCCACCTAACCATTCCGGCATCGTGTGTTGTACCAAAGGCATACTTAACGGCGTCTGAGGAACACGGGCTCCGTACGCCATCTTGCTCACGTACAGGAAGTCACCCACACGCAAGGTCTTCTCCAGACTGGAACTGGGAATCTGATAGTTCTGGAAAATGTAGAGGTTGATGAAATACACCGCTACCAACGCAAAAACGATGGCATCAATCCATGAACAAACGGTATAGAGCGCCGGCTTGGTATCTTTGTATTTGCGCCACCAACTGTAGTTGATGTACCTCGTCGTGAACATATCCACGATCAACGGCAGCAGAACGAGCCACCCCAAACTCTTCCAATCGCCCCATGCGACCCAGATCACAAACGCGATATACAGCGTGCTCCAAATACCCGCGCGAACCCATCCTCCGCGACTGACTTCTGAAATTCTATCGTTAAAACTTTTCATACTAATTCTTCTGCTGCCAAAACAGCTCCTAACGCAAAACCTCTGCGCCCTTTGGCGATATGCGTGATGACAATCGTATCCTCCTCACTGTCCCACATCACTTCATGAGTTCCCGGCACTTCTCCTTCGCGGATACTTTCTATAGGAACATTCGCCATGATCGCCTCTGCCAGTGTTTTCGCGGTCCCGCTGGGCTTATCCAATTTGTGAATGTGGTGAATCTCTTTTATGGAAGGTGTGTACTGCGGTTGGTCTGCCATGGCTGAGGCTAATTCTTTATTCAGCTCGAAGAATATATTCACTCCTACCGAGAAATTGCTCTTCCAGATGAGCATGGGCTTCTCGTGTATCCGCTTGTCTTCTTCGAGGAGTGCCTCGGCGTCCCATCCTGTCGTTCCGCACACCACGGGCACGTTCTGCGCCCACGCGCGTAAAATATTTTCCTTGGCGGTCGCCGGTGTGGTGAATTCGATTGCAACTTCTGCGCCGTTCAGCACAAAAGCATCGCCGGCATCAATACGTGCCACGATCTCGTGACCCCGCTTCAGGGCAACGGCTTCAATCATGTGCCCCATTTTTCCGTATCCGATCAGTGCTATCTTCATATGAATGCGTGCGCGAGGATGCGCGCACAAAAATCGTGCAAAAGTACAAAAAATAAATGACATATGCAAGCATATATGCAAAAAGGAGCACTTTCGCACTCCTTTTTACCCATTTCCGTCAATTTTTCCACATTATTTACTTAAGATCCCATGACTTTCTGTCTTTAAGAATAAACTCATCCTTCTTGGCATCGTAGTAATAAAGCGATTGGAAAATCGGATTATCTGCGTCGCAAGACAGGAGAGCTGCTTTCAATTGCGCATAGTTGCTATAGGTGTCCACTACTTCATCAACGTAGGTGTAGGTAGAGTCACGACCGAGACGGAAGGTCCACGTACAACTCTTTTTGATTTTGAAAGGACCATCAGGTGTTCCGGTAAAATAATTATCCATCGTTCGACCTTCGAGGTTTTTCTCTTCATCCGTCAAATATTCTACGTTTTTATCGTAGTATGGATTAAAGCAAATGATTCTGCCTCCGACGTAACTGTTATCTTTTACATATTCACCAAATGTAACATCGTTGTATTGATAAGAAAGTCCATTGTTCATATACATGATACTCATTAATGGCGAAGATGAGTGTCCTCCTTGCGCAACATAACGGCAAGTGACAGAAAAACCTCCTAATCCCTTAGCGCCACCGTACGTATCAGAATAGCCGTCCGGATTGACGCCCTCTACCTTCATCTCGAATGAAGCCGTCGGTTTAACGGTTCTTTTGATTTCCGGTTCAGGAACAACTTCTTCTGCTGCTTGACAGTCTGATTCGGATTTGTCCAATTTCTTGACCTGCACAGACAGTTTGTTTTTGTCATAACCCGTCGCAGCATAACGATTCTTCAGCTCGATAGCTTGTGCATCAGCCTCGTTTTCATCTGCATAGACGTACATGGTCTCGGATTGTCCGTTAGCAGTCAAAGTGATCTCATAACATGCTTTTTGATTGTTCTTGCATGAAGCAAGCAACAGTACCAAAAGGCAAGGAATAATAAATAACTTCTTCATTTTTTTTGTTAGTTTTTGTGCCTACTCTCTATAGGATTTTCGGCTCTCTCCGTTATTGTTTATTGAATTATCTGTACTAAAAAAGTGAGCTAACTGCTATTGGTTCATCCGGGCATCCACTCCCATCTCTTCCATATATGCAGACAGCCCACGTATAAACGTGAGCGTCATGCATTTATTCTTGGAAAGAGATTTTCAATATTGTGGATGATTGAATGACTCCTCAAATAAAGCAAACGCTTTTTTAGTCTTACTATGTCACCGCTTTTTTACGCTGTCGGTGCCAGCGAGAGTTCTTTTTTATATCTTTTCGCTTAAAAATGCATAATTTTTGCATTTTCTTGCTCAAATATTTGCATATATCATTTTTTTGCAGTACTTTTGCAGTCGCAAAAGCTTATTGAGCGCGTGTGGCTCACTACCTGCGTCTGGTTGCATTCCGTTTTTATTTGTTGCAATTCAGCGGCACAGAGGTAAGGCTGAACGGAAGTCTTATGTTAAGAGCGGGGTTTAACACACACCAACTCAATTTTACGCAGCCTGCCCCAATTCATCGGGCGGGCTGATTTTATTACATAGACTCTCTTGCGCCCCATCCACTCTATCTTCAATTCTACTACTGCACATTGCTCTAAATCGCTATCCGTCTTGCGAGCACCACTTACTATGAAGAAGAAAGCATCTCGATCATCCTTACGCACCTCATTCGATTGATTGATGATCATTGTTACATAATTGAAAGCCTCCATTCCTAGTGATGCCAACTCATGGCTATGCTTATTGGCAATATGTACTATTTCACGTTCAGAGATAAGAATGTCTGCCGCAGGCAACTTTTCATTAATCCAACTATGCAGGCGCACGCGACCGATCTTAATAAACTTACTTTCATTATGAGCTTTTTTACCGCTGGTAGCGTTCGTGCGTTTTTGTAATAGTAACTTGGCTTTCATTTACTATCTATTATTTTGCGCTGCAAAATTACGAATATTTTTTGATATATGCAAATTTATTTCACTTTTTCAACCAATTCTGTATCTCATCTGCCAAATCTGCAATACTTGTCTGTCCGTCATTATTCACAATAAGTCTGATTTCTGAATCCTGACTTCTGAATTCTCCTTGCGCCTTGATACGCGCGCGTACCTTTTCTATATTAGCGGGAGAGGCGTCTCCGTCGTAGTCGCGTGCGATGGTTCTGGCGAGGCGTATCTCTTCCGGCGCATCGACCACAATAATGCGGTCGCAGAGGATATCCAGACCGGCTTCATAGAGGATAGCCGACTCCACAAAATCGGGTTTGCGTTTCATGATATCCAAGCCCACCGCAGGATGCACGATGGCATTGAGTCCCGCCAATAATTGCGCATCTTCAAACACACGCTTTGCGACATATTGCGTGTTATATCGTCCGTCAGCAAAGGCTTCTTCTCCCAGTAGTCCGATGATTTCCCGCTGCACGCCGGTGTTCTCTGCGATGATCCGTTTGGCTTCTTTGTCGCAGTCATAGACGACAAAACCCCGCCTTTCCAGTTCCCGTGCGATCGTGGATTTGCCGCTTCCTATACCTCCTGTAATACCTGTAATCATATCAGAACTGGAAATAAATAAACGGTTGCATCTCTGCGGAAACGAATTGATAGATGACGGCGATGGCGACACAGACCACTGCCACTATGAGCCATAAGGGCATCGCGCTGAACCATAACCTGTACCGGCGTTTCCAATTAGCGGGTAACCAGTGGATGATCATGCCTGCCACGAACATCGCCACGACCCATTTGTATGCCCAGAGGAATTCCGGAATGATGGCATTGCTCCATGCACCGCCTATCTGGTTTACCATGTTATTCGCCGTTGCCCATGCCACTTCATTCGCCGTGGCAGGGTCAAGGTTGCTGCTGGAGCGGAAGAACAGACGGGTGAAAGTGATGAACGTGAAAGTCTGTATGATCGCCCATGCCGTACCCATCGCTTTGGTGAACCGGGTGTCTGCCCCTTCGCACAGGAAATAGATATACCGAATGGCCGTTCCTACCCAAAGGATAGCCGCCCACACGGCGAAGAGACGCCATACGGGCAGATTGGTCAGATAATCGGCCAGGCACAGACAGAATGTCAATACGGTCATAGACGCAAAACGGATATGCCAGTTCATCTTCCGCCATATCTTCTCCACGATCATACCGATACCGTTGATACCACCCCAGATGATGAAGTTCCAGCTCGCGCCATGCCATAAACCGCCCAAGACCTGTGTAATGAACGAGTTCAGGTTGGAGTAGAGCAGTTTCTTGTTTTCAAGGCTCGTTTTGATCCACCGATCCCACACAAAAACTCCTGCCATGAAGAGTGCGAAAGGAAGGATGATCGGCAGCCACCATCCGGTCAGCGCAGCGGATACAAGGGCAATCACCGTCCACCAGAAATAGGTGCCGAATCCGATACGCCGGTTGCCTCCAAGCGGGATGTACAAGTACATCTTCAACCATCGTCCCAAGGACATATGCCAACGCCTCCAGAACTCCTGCGGGCTTTGCGATTTGTACGGACTGTTGAAGTTCATGGGCAGATAGAATCCCATCAGCATAGCCACACCGATGGCGATATCGGTATAGCCGGAGAAATCCGCATAGACCTGCAACGAGTAGGCGAACAAGGCAAACAGGTTCTCAAAGCCTGAGAACAACAACGGGTTGTCGAATACGCGGTCAATGAGGTTCACCGCCAGATAATCGGACATGATGATTTTCTTCGCCAGACCGTTGATGATCCAGAAAACGGCTATTCCGAAAGCTCTCCGGCTTAAGCGGAAGGGCTTGTATAATTGCGGAACAAATTCCTCTGCACGAACGATCGGGCCTGCCACCAGCTGCGGAAAGAAAGATACGTAGAACCCGAAGTCGAGTATGTTCTTCACCGGTTCTATCCGTCCGCGAAAGACATCTGCCGTGTATGAGATGACCTGGAAGATATAGAACGAGATGCCGACCGGCAGAATGATCCGGTCTACGATCGAATAATGCGTTCCGAAGAGGCTGTTGAAGGCGTCTGTGAAGAAGTACGCGTATTTGAAATAGGCCAGAAAACCCAAGTCGACGGCGACTGAAACCGCTAACCAGACCTTCGCTATCAGCTTTTCGCGATTCGCCTTTATCTGCTGTGCGATGAGCCAGTTGCTAAGCGTGACGAAGAGGAGAATGAGCAAAAAAACACCGCTGGTCTTGTAATAGAAGAACCAGCTGACAAACATCAGATAGACATTACGCAGGTGCAGTTTTTTGCGGCCTAACGATTCCGGTACGGCTTCCATGAGTAATGCAAACAACGCGTACACCAAGGCAAAGAACGCCCAGAAATAGAACTGGGTGAACAGCAGCGGGCTCTCGGCATTAAAAGCAAATATGTATCGCAATGTTTCCAAATCTCACCTCCTCATTCATCCGTGCTGACCGGCTCCAAAAGCCAATCGGCGACTGCATTACCTGCTTTGCGGGCACCTGCTCTGTTAAAATGTACGCCGTCCGTACCGGCCAATCCTATCTCCTGCCAGCGGAGCATACTGCCTGCGCCGCCCATCCAGCGGTAGAGACTGAAGTAAGCGATATGCTCCTCCAGTGCCATCTTTCGCAACAACCGGTCCATATACGGAATCATCGGGTAGGTCTGCCATTCCCCGTCCACCTGCCGCATCATATCGCTCGGACCGATGAAGAGGATGTCGGCGTCAGGCGCACAAGCTTGCAGGTACTGCACCTGTTCGCGCAAGCCTCTGACGATGGCTGCTATCGTGCCGGGTTTCTCGTTGAAAGGAATAGCGTTTCCGCCGTACTGCATGATGATCATCCGCACGTTGAGGTCGCGGTAAGTCGCTGCCAGTTGTGCCGAGTCCATCTTTGTGAAGACTAATCCGAGACAACCGCGCATAGGGATATTGTCCACGATCACACCGGTCTTGCTCTCTTGCGAGAGACCGTACACGTTACCTCTGCCGGCCAGGTCCACTGTGTCGCCGTGGATCGTGTAATGTATGCCGCTGTCCGCCAACACTCGCCAACGCTCATAGAGCGCTGTCTGGACAATCGGTTTGGCGACAGCCCGTACGTCTTCGCTGCCTTTAACCAGGCTGTCGTTCATGACTGCCATCTGTCCCATCACGCCGTAAAGCCCGTCTGTGCGTTGCATCGATTTGAGTCCGAAGACCATGTAGCGTTGAAGGCTTTGGGCAGGACTGACAAAACGTCCGCTCATGTATAGCGTCTGTTTGACCGTCAGGGTGGGGATGGTCTGTGCGAGGGGTATCAAACCGACTCCGCGCCCACCGAAACGCGCTTGCAGCGCTTCACGAATCTGCTGGGTCATCCGGTCTTCTTCGATCTGACTGTCGCCGTAGTGGAGCACCCGTATCATATGGCCGT
>Ga0265299_10005343_pt1 | contig 11919 bp, 7 predicted proteins | sample AusTroGonzalo_MG_4_FD_193485 | JGI IMG/M metagenome (GOLD analysis project Ga0265299, IMG submission 193485) | Bovine rumen microbial communities from tropical cattle in Woodstock, Queensland, Australia - Gonzalo_02 | ecosystem: Host-associated > Mammals > Digestive system > Stomach > Rumen ...
TTCAGCTTGTCACACGACTCCCACTCGTAAGAGACAGCCACCGGCACTATGTTCATCTCTGCCAATGACTTCACTTTGTCGTCGCGGCGGCTCATCCAAAACATCTTGATGATGGCGGGGTCGGTGGCATCGATGCCATCTTTGGTGCGGCCGTTGCGCTGTGCTATCCACACCGACTCCTTTTCCTCCGTGATGACGTGGCGCATATATTCCGACATGTGCATCAAGTTGTTGTAAAACTCCATGCGGTTGCCGCCGCGCTCGGTGCGGAACATCTTGTTGGCCTTGCCGAAATCGACGACCATCGGGTGCTCCATGAGGTTGCTGCCGAAGGTGATCTGGCAGGTGTTGTGCCCTCCGGCATTCAGTATATACTGCAAAAACATAGCGTCGAGCACTATGTCACGATGGTTCGAGACAAACAGATACGGCTTCTTCACGCTGATGTTTTCCATGCCCGACCAGTCGAACTGCGTGGTGGTCTTTTTCAGCAAAATCTCAATGACTTCCTTTAAAAAACCAAGCTGTAACTCGTTGATATTCTTGATGCTACGAATCTTATTGCGTAACATTTCGGGGTCGACATCTGGCATCAGAAAATTGGCAATCGATGGAATGAGCTCGCTGTCGGCTATGCGTTGCATGGCGGCAGGAAACTCCTCCGTGTTGTAAGGTCGTATGTCGTCGAAATTAGCCATCATTTGTTTCTTAAGTCAATGAATTTTATAGGTTTACGGCTCTTTGCCGGATAGTTGATCTTCTGAATCTCTTCCACAGGATGCACCTCGATCTGCGGAGCCACCCTGATACGTGAGCGGAAACTGTCTTTCAGCTCTTTCACAACATCGAAATCTGGCTGGTATTTCAGTCCGATCTTCACCACCACGTCGTCGGTGCCGGCTTCGCTTTGGCGAACTTCAATCACGTAATTCTCAACGTAATCGGTGTTGTCCAAAACATCGTTTATCGCAGGCGGATACAGCGTTGTGCCTTTGAGTTTTATCATATTGTTCTTGCGACCCACGAGAGGGGTGAGGCGGTATGAGTTACGTCCGCATCTGCATTGCTCCACTATCTTCGCGGCGATGTCGCCAGTGCGGAAACGCAGCAGCGGCATGCCTTCCACGCCGAGTGTCGTAACAACTATCTCGCCAGGCTGTCCGTCGGGAACAGGGAGTCCGTCCTCGCCGATGATCTCCACTATGATGAGCTCGGGATGCACGTGGCCGCCCAGTCCGTACTCGCATTCCGAGAAGGTGGCGCCCATCTCCGTCGACGAATAGGTGGCAAAAAGCTGCACATTCCATTTCTCCTTGATTTTTCGGCCAAGGAGGTTGAGCTCGAAGTTCTGGTCGCGCAGGCCTTCGCCAATGCCGATGATACGTCGGATGCTGCTGTTCTTATAGTCGATGTTATGCTCTTCGGCGTATTGGATGAGCTTCAGGATGAACGACGGCACGCACATGATGGTGTCGGGCTTTATGCGACGGATGGTGTCCCACTGCAGTTCCGGGATACCGTTGCCAACTCGTATCACACTGGCACCAAGCTCGCGGAGACCAAGAAAATAAGCTAGTCCCGCCATGAAACGCTTGTCTAGGGTGGTCATCAGCTGAACTATGTTGCCAGGCTGCACTCCTGCACATTCAAACGATTTTTTCTCGTTGAAAGCCAAACGCTGCAGGTCATTCTCGGTGCAACCGAAGGTCACTGGATCGCCCAACGTGCCAGAAGTGGTGATGTAATCGATGATTTTAGCCTTCGGGCAGCATAAAAATTCGTCGTTGAAAAGCTGTAAGTCTTTCTTCTCGGTGAACGGAATCTTCACTAAATCCTCGATATGGCAGATCTTGTCGATGTTGATGCCGTAGCTCTTGAACATCCTCTGATAGTAAGGCGAATTATCTTTCAGATAAGCCAAAGCCTTGTGAAGCAATTCCTCCTGAAAAGCCTTTATCTCTTCTACTGATTTGTATTCTATATCGTTGGTAATCATAATGTTATGATGTTAAAGCTCGATTTCTTCAAGCCATTCCAAAAATTCATATTTCCATTGTCGGCATTCCTTGCTGCCATAAACCTCGCTTACGCCGAAGCCGTGGTCGCCGGTGTTGTAAAGAATGTATTTGTGATCTGCATTTTTTGCGGTCAGAGCCGAATCGAGTAGGATAGAGTTCTGATAATCAACGGTTTCGTCGTCCTTACAGTTGATGACAAACACTGGTGGACAGTCGTCGGGGATGTGTCGTTCAATCGACACCGAGTCGCGCATCAGCTGGTTGTTTTGCTTGCGTTCGCCAAGCAAAGCTCTGCGCGAACGTTCGTGGGCGTAAGGCTCGTTCATCGTCACGACAGGATATATCGCACCAACAAAAGCGGGCTGGTTTTCTTCCTTGTCGGAAAAACATGCCGTCATCAGTGCGAGGTGTCCGCCTGCCGAAAACCCCATGATTCCCAATCGGTTAGGGTCGATATGATAGTCGCTGGAATGCTCTTTCAAATAAGTGATTGCTTGCTGTGCGTCGTCAAGCATGTCGGGATGCTGCTTGCCGCGAAACACACGTCTGTGATGCCAGAAAAACGCGCCGAAACCTGCCGCTCTGTAACGCAGCACAAACGCTGAGATGCCCTGACTTTGCAGCCATTCAGCCACTTCTTCGCCTTCGTTGACGTCGTCGAGCCAGAAATAACTGCCGCCTGGACAAACGATTACTGATATTCCAGCGGTGTCGTTATCGGCCAAAAAAGGTGTCAACGTCACCTGCTTGCCGTGACCAACGTCCTGACCCTGCCATAAATAAATTGACTTCTGTGCGTAAGCACTAACGGCAAGGATGGCTAATATACTGAATATCAATAATTTTCTCAACATTATCTGCCCAAAATCTTCATCACTTCTTCCTTCGGTAACTGACGGTACTTATGCTGCATGTCGGCAAAAAAATCGACCTGAAAATACTCCTCGTCGTAAAACGACAGCTTGGAATTGGTGTTTGGAGTGCATTCCAAATATACTATTTCCTTCAGATTCAAGCCTTTTGCCTCACAAATCTGGTCGGCGAGTTTCTTGCCGGCATATGTCACCGAGGTGCCTGGGTTATCCTGATACAACTCCGTCACGATGACGTATTTTTTACCATCTATCTCTCTGATTTTCAATCCACAAGACGATTCCATGTCCCATTCGCCCTTGAATTCAAAAATCTCATCATAATAATCTTTTGAAACCTTCATAATTAAAAATCAATCATTGTACCCTTACGTTTACATTTCTCTTGCTACGATCCACATCACGACCAAACGATTTGTTAATCAATCGTCTGTCGCGTGGACGATATGTGCCTTCTTCCATTTCGCGCAATGCCACGTTGCAGAACAATCTGAACATCTTCGATTCCTGTGTTTCGCTGGCATAGAAGCTCTTCCAGGCATAGTCGTAGAGGTCTTGCAACTTCTCTGGCGACATGTTTTTAGGCTGGTAAACCACCTGACCTGCGTTGTAATGATCCCAGTCGAAGTCGAAAATACGGCCCTGACGCAGCAAGTCGTCATGTCCTTTAGTATGTGGGAACGGTGCAAAGATGGTGAATTCCGCCAGATCCAAATCGATCTCGCCAAGGAAGTCGATCAAGCGTTTGATATCGTCTTCTGTCTGATTATCAAGGCCAAAGAGGATAGTCCCTTCCACTCCGATGCCGTAGTCGTGGTAGCGTTTCACACGTTCTTTGATGTAATCGGATGTGTCGTATACGGCCTGATACACGTACCAAGCGCCAGCTTTTGATGCTAAATCGAGGATTTCTGGGTCGTCTTCGATGGTGTGGCTGATCCATTTTTTCTTCAGTGGGGCGATGGCTGTGAACAGCTCTTTCTCCCATTCCTTGTTCTGCGCCAATGAGTTATCGACGATAAACAGGCGGTTGTTGTCGATGCCTGCCATGTCTTCCACCACCTTGTCGACAGGGCGCGGACGGAACTTCCTGCCACCGAGGTATGAAACTGCGCATGGATAGCAGCTGAAACGGCAGCCTCGGCTTGCGTGGAACAGGTCGACCATCTGCACGCCCTTGTGGTTGTACAGCTCGCGTTTGTAGAGGTCGCGGCGACATGGTCCCACCAGCGAGATGTCAGGCTGGTTGCCCATGTAGTTGTAAATCTTCTTCAAACAGCCGTTTTTCCAGTCCAGAATCACCTGTTCCGAACGGCCTTCCGACTCGCCCAGAAACACGCTGTCGACGTGGTTCACCATCTCTTCGGCATGAAGCATGGTGGAGATGCCTCCCGCAAGGACCTTCTTGCCGCGTTTGTGATACTCGTCGGCAATGGCCCAGCCGCGTTTCACCTGCGTGGTGAGCATCATCGACAACGCCACGAGGTCGCATTCCTCATCAAAATCAATGGGTTCCACATTCTCGTCGGTGAACGAGATGTCGACATATTCCGGCAAGGTGGCGGCAAAAGCTACCGGTCCGTGAGGCGGCAAATTGAAAGTCGTCTGACCTGGAAGCTTGTTCCACTTAGGGTAAATAAGTTTCAGCTTTATAGTTTCCATCAGTTAATTATAATCCTAAAAGAACTACAAATATACGAAACTTTTAATTACTTCGACAAATTTAATTGATTTTTCTGACAATTTCGTTGTGCCCGACGATGGCTTCAGCCGTCTCGATGGCAGTGATCGACACCCCGCAGAAACCATGTATATTGACATTTTGTCCTGTGAGAAAAAGATTCTTAACCTTAGTAAAAACTGACATTTGAGAGAGCATCATGTCGTTGCTGTCCTTCTGGAATCCGTAGTTGGAGCCTTCTTTGTTGCCATAATAATCGCGGATGGTAAGAGGGGAGGAGGCAAACGAAAACTCAATACTATTTCGGAATCCAGGATAAATCTGCTCCATCCTGTCAAGGATTTTCGATGTTTTATCAAGCTTCCAACGCTCATAACCAGCGCCACGATGCCCTGTCGTCGTGTTTTCCCACTTTTTGACCTCGTCGAAACTCATCATACTGATGATGACCATGGTCTTCGCAAACTCGCCCTGATGCTCTACAGGCGGTGTCACATACATGAAACCTTTTGGCCAAACATCTTGATTATCAATGATATAATTGGTGTGATTGATGTATCTGAACGTCTTGTCTTTAAATTTTACATAAACTTTAAAACTCGACGCTGACTCCGGAATGGAATGCAGCCGTTTCTTGAAAGCCGCAGGAAATGCTCCATCAGAGATGACTCTCAGCAGCACGTCGGGATGTACGTCGGAAATGTAACTGTCGGCTTTGTAGGTGTTGCCTTTTTTAGTTAAAACTTCTGTAACTACATGATTATCAACGTTTATTTTGACGACTTCCTCGTTTGCTATGACCTTGCCACCGCCATTTTCAATCACTTCTTTCAGCAAATCGGCCATCTGCTGGCTGCCTCCTGCAAACTGGAACGTGCCGTTGATATGCAAAACACTCAACAAAGCATTCAGAAACGCCGGTGTCATGTCTTCCACGCCACCGAATAACGGACTCAGATAACTCAACAATCGTTTTAACTTTGGATTGTTTATATATCTGTCAATCAATGAGTTATATGGCATCAGGAAGTCTTGGCTCAAAGATGAGAAATTCGGTGCGGTCGAGCTTTCGCGAAGATAGAAAAGATCCTCCTCCTGCGACAACTCAAACAGTTTTTCGATGTAATTTCTGATGTTTTCAGCCTCTTCAGGGAATATCCTTGAAAGATATTTTATCAGATTTTCCTTGCCTTTCGGAAGATGATAGGTGGCGTTGTCTTCTGAAATCGTCACCACATCCGATGCGTCGGCGTCGGTCGGGATGAGATGTAATTTCTTTGTAATGTCAAGATAATCAAATATTTGCTTAAGATTTCCGCCTTCGCTGAAGCCTCCGAAGATATGCATTCCGGTGGGAAATCCAACATCGTGTCTGTAAAACGACTGCAGACCGCCTCCGATGATGCTGTTTTTCTCCAACACTGTGACTTTATAGCCTTCTTTTGTGAGCAAAGCGCCTGTCACGAGGCCTCCCAGACCGCCTCCGATGATGAGTGAGGTCTTGCGGTTGGCTTCTATCATCTGTCGTCTAACCTCTTGTTCGCCAATGAGTTGCGAGCACACTATCATGGTCCCGACGAGCACTCCTAGCATGCCGTGCGAGTTGATGTTTTGGCCTACAAGCAGCAGGTTCGGCACCTTGGTTTTGTATGAAACACGCCCGGTGATGCCTTTGTTCACATCTTTCGCAAGTCCATATATTGAGCCATCGGGCGTCAAGGTGTAGTCACGATAGGTAAGTGGCGTAGCTGCATGATAATCAGCGATTTTGTCGCGTAAGCCAGGGAAGTCTCTCTCCACAACGTCGAGCAGACGTTCCGCCATCTCTTGCTTAAAGCGTTCATAATCAACGCCTCTGTGACCGATGCTGGTGTCTTCCCACTTGGCTAATGCATCCATCGACATATATGACAAAATCACACCACTTTTTGCGAAAGCAGGCGAGTTTTCATGACAATGATGCATGTAAAGATAACCTTGAGGCCATTTCTCATCCACTTTGCCCGTCATCTCCCATGGCGTAACCGATTGAAAACCATAGAAATTGGAGTTCAGATAAGGCATCTCGCCATCTTTGAAATGCAGATAAAGCGAGAATACCGACGAAGTGTTCTGAATGTCTCTGATCCTCGATTTATATGCCTCGCTGAAGACTGTATCATCAACTAAATCAATGAGTTGCTTTGGATTTATATCTGATATCACGACATCGGCGGCATGAAACTTCCCATCTCCAGTGATGACACCTCTCGCAGTTTTGTTCTCAACCACTATTTTCATCACTTTTTGACGGGTTAAAATACGTCCGTCGTGACTTAAAAGCACGTCAGTCAACGACTTGGCAATGGTATCGCTGCCTCCTACGATGCGAAATGCGCCATTATTGTAGAAATCGAAGATGAAAGCGTGCACCGCAAAAGGTGTCTTGTCGCGTTCAGCCGAATAAAGCGAAAGGTTGCCGACCAACACGTCACGCAACAAAGGGTCGGTGATGGTGTCGTCAAGAATCTCGTTTAAACTCTTGAATAACAAATCGTTACCTTTCAAAAGAGTCTCGTCGTCGATATATTTCAAGTCACGGAATGGTGACAACGAAGCCACTTCACTCACGAGCTCGCAGTAACGCTCTAGATTTTTTCTTTGATTCGGAAAACGCTCCGAAAAATGCTCGATGAAAGCCTCCCGACCATTTGGAAAAGCGAATTTCTCGCCATTCAATGAAACGATGTCGTAAGCATTCTTATCAAGGCTGTTGACAACGATTTTGTCTTTGATTTCCAAATAGTTAAGGTAGTTCGAGAGTATCTGTCCGTCGTTAAGGCTGCCGATGAAATGCATGCCGGTTTCGAACTTCGCACCATCACGCTGGAAACATTGGAGGCATCCTCCAACTTGCTTGGCCTGCTCCAAAATGGTCACATCATAGCCGTTTTTGGCCAAGATCACGCCAGTGGACAAGCCACCTAATCCGCTTCCTATGATGATGCATTTTTTCATCTTATAAACGACAGATAATCAACGATATATTCGTATTTGGGCAAGCACTTTTCGTCTTTTACAAAACACAGATTGTCGGGGATGTTGGTGCAATGCGAGGCAATCAGGTATCTGTCTTCATCAGCCTCAAAAGCGTAAACCATGGTGTCGCGATGCACTAAGGCAAACACCCACGCAAGCTCACCATACCCGCTGTTTGTGATGATTATCTTATTGTAATTCAATGCGTTAATCTCTTTTGTATATGCTTTGATCTTCTTCAGATTGGCTCTTACAGCACGTTCCACCTCGTTGCCTTTGTAAATGTATTTGTATCTGATATAAGGCAAGACGTATTCTGTGTCCTCATATTTCTTTCTAAGTTCTTCATAATGAGTGATATAGAACTCGTGGAAATACGATGTCAGATTGCGTGTCTCCATGTTTCTCGCCTCTTCGGCAGGCATGTGTTTGCCTATTTCAACATGAATCTGGCCTTCGCGTAACACGAAGTCGTTCTTGGGCATAACGTCGTGTACACCATGGATGAAGATCGGCAAAATGTCGATGTTCAGCGCCTGTGCCAGCTGGAATGCGCCTTTGTGGAAACGCATGATATCACCTGTCACCGAGCGTGTGCCTTCTGGGAATACAACGACGGAATAGCCACGTTTTACAAGGCTTTGCAAGCGTTCCACATTCTTGTCGTAGCCGTCAGATACAGGGTAAAACTCCGCAAAACGGATGATGACACCGTAAATAGGGTTGCGCCACACCCAGTCGGTGGTCAGAAGCACCACTTTCGGATTCAACATCATGACACACAACAAGTCGAGATGCGACTGGTGGTTTGCGATGATGACAGATGGCTTTTCGAAGGTCTCGCCATATTTGTTCTCAAGATGATATTTTACGCCTGGAAGCAACCTCAAGGCGAGTCGCATAAAGCCGCAAATCATTTGGTGGTAACGATAGCGTTTTTTCTTGGTCGGCGGCCATAACACGATGTAAATCAATGTCAAAGGCGTGACGATGACGAAGGCCGCGATGAAAAAGACAATCAACATCAAGGTGGTGTAGACGATGCGTTTCAGTGTCAGCGGCACCTCGCGAAGCTGTCCTTTTTTCTTGGTTAGCCAGCCGAAAACGATAGGAGGGAGGTAACACGCCATGAACACTACCGTCGCCATGCCGATAATCGCCACTTCAGCAAGCGATTTCATCGCCGGATGTTTGGCGAAAATGAGCGTCCCGATGCCGATAAACATCAGAATTCCTGACAAAATCACGCTGTTACGGTAGTTTTTCAGCATTTTTTTGCCGTAAGCGTATTCGTAGAGCAATCCTTCAGTGATAAATATGGTGTAGTCGTCGCCCTGACCGAAGATGAACGTCGCTAAGATGATGTTAACTATGTTGAACTGCAATCCGGTTAAGTCCATGATTCCCAATATCCAAGCCCATCCGACAGTGAGCGGCAGGAACGCCAAAAGTGACAGCTCCAGGCGGCCGAACGACAGACAGAGGAAGAAGAAAACCACTATGCTGCAGACGTATAAAATGTAGTCGAAGTCATCCGAAAGCGCATTCACGAGATTACTACCTACATCGCTGATACTGAACGCATACACGGCCCCTGAGCCTGTCGAAGGGCCAATCATATCTCTTATCTGTCGTTTCACCGATTCCGACTCGTCGGCCGGCACCCGCACAAAGTTCACAATCCTCGTGAGATTGTCATGCCTCAAAGTGTAAGTATTGCACAACTCCGACAAGGCCTCCATTTCGTCTGCCGACTTTGTAACATATTGTTTGTCAATGTTTTGTGTAAAAGTTGTAAAGGCATTTGCTGTAAATCCTGCTTTGACAGCCTCTTTTTCGACAGTTTTCGCTATTTCCGTGTGCCTCTCCCAAAAATATTCCCATTTTTCAAGAGATTGCTGCTGCTTTTCGATTGATGGAAGCAGGCCGTTAGGTCCTGAAACAACTATGGAACTTTCAGAGAACTTAGAGTTCTCAAAGTGCTCGGAGAGCTCCCAATTGTCGATAATTCTCTCGTTTTGTCTTAAAACCTCCTGAAAATCAGAGCCTTCCGAAACCAAATATATCAAATCAGTCTCGTCATCGTTATTCAGCGACTCACTCAAGACAGCCAGATCTTCTTTCTGCTGCTCAGTCATGTAGTTGATGTTGTGCAAGTCGGAATCGAACGACGTATTTTGACTGAAGTAACTGAGTATCAATGTGATAATAACCAATGGCCAAAAAGCGTATAGCTTGATTTTACGCCATTTTTCTGACGGTTCCTTGCCGTTGTCGACGAAAAGCTTGTGCTTTTTCTTAGGTGAGACCGCAAACAAAGGCAGAAACACCATCACGAAAAGTATAGTGCCGACAAGCATCAGCGCGCCGAAGAGCCCCAGGTCGTGCATCGCCTCGGCTTTCACGAAGATCAGACACGCAAAAGCCGCCACAGTGGTGATGTTGCCGATAACCAGAGGCTGTATCACGTCTTTCAACGCTTCGCGTTTGTTTGGCTCCTGTTTGATGTGGTCGAGATAATGCAAGGGGTAATTCACGGCAATGCCAACAATCACTGAACCTATGCCCACCACGATGATGGAGATGCTGGTCTTGAACAACGCTATCATCGCCAAGGCGAAAATCCAGCCGAAAAGGATGGAGATACCCAGCCACAATAGGTTGCGTTTGCGAGCCATCGTAAACATCAAGATGCTGAAAATCAACACTATAGCGAGCGAGATGGACAAAAAACTGTCTTTCTTGACTTGTTGCGCGTTGGTGACAGCAATGGTAGGCGCTCCGACAGCCGAAATCTTCACATTTTGATGGCAATCTGACGTCGTTTTGATGACATTTTCCATCAAATTGACTAAAATTGCATTGTTTTTGGTGTCATTTCCGGAGAAAGGTGAGGAAAAGAATGCAAAAGCTTTGTCGCCGGCTTCGTTGAAGAGATACTCGTCCTCCACACGATAGCCTTCGGTGGCATTCAACGCTGTAAGTCGTTGAAGAGTAGGGGAATACAGATTCAGCGGGTCGGCCTGTATGCCTTCAACGACAAAGCTTGCCGTCGGGAATGCCAATATCCGCTTTATGTTTCGCATGCACGTCGCCACATAATCGGGCTCGGAAAGCAACGAATCCATACGCCGATAATCGTCGTCAGTCAAAAACAAAGGCTGGTTTTCCCTTATGAAATCGATGGCATCGAAGACCAATCCATCGTCGATTTTACAACGTAAATCGTTGACTAACAATGCTGTGTCGAGTTTTTGCCAATTTGATTCAAAGTCATCCATGGCATCAATGATCTCGTCCATATCATCGCCAGAAAAGATGACCGTGATCTGTCCTTGGTTGCTCAAATCGTCGTAAACTGAAGTGTAACGCTCCTTCTCGGGGTCGGTGGGAAGGAAGTCGGCGATGTTTTCCTTATAATCTAATCTTAATGCCGAAAAGACGCATAAAACGATGATTATCAGCAATATAAATGCTGAGAAAACCTTTCTTCTCGACAGGAAATCATATATTTTAAGGAAAAACTTAGTCATTTTGCCTCCTCGCTCTTCTGATCAGCCTTGAAGGCAATCCATACAACACCGCCAAAATGCACAAAAACGTGTTTAACACGCTGATTCTCAAGAAGTCCCAAAATGGACGGAAATGTGTGACGCGTTCTTCTGCTTTTGGATAATACACATTTATTTTAATAGGTATCAAGTCGACACCTCGCCAAGCGGCACCCACCAAAAGCTCGAGTTCAGCCTCGTAACGCGATGTCAAAAGACACAGATTAGGTAGATTTTTCAAGGGATACAGACGATATCCGGTCTGCGTGTCTGGTAGCTTGACCCACGTTTGTATTTTAAACCAAAAATTTGAAAACTTGTTTGCAAAAGTGTTTTTGCCAGGCATGTTTTCTTCGTTAAAGTTACGGCTGCCAACAATCAAAGCATTTGGATGCTGTTCTAACGCATTGATAAACAATGGGATATCTTCCGGATAATGTTGTCCGTCGGAGTCAATGGTTATGACTAAGTCGTAACCTAATTCCTTGGCTTTCTCGAAACCTTTTTTCAACGCATAGCCTTTGCCACGGTTTTTGCCATAATCGACAACGGTGATTTTATCTTCAAATGAAGCCAGGATCTCGTCGGAAGTGTCTGTACATCCGTCGTTTACTACGATGACATCGGTGCAGAACCGCAAAACGCGTTCCACAACATCACGCAGTGTGCCGTCGTTGTTGTAAGTCGGCATCACCACGCAGGTTTTCGATGTCTTAGAGTCGTACATAACTGAAAATCAATGAGATTTTGGCATAAACAATGGCATCGTCGCTGACGAC
>Ga0265299_10005344_pt1 | contig 11916 bp, 10 predicted proteins | sample AusTroGonzalo_MG_4_FD_193485 | JGI IMG/M metagenome (GOLD analysis project Ga0265299, IMG submission 193485) | Bovine rumen microbial communities from tropical cattle in Woodstock, Queensland, Australia - Gonzalo_02 | ecosystem: Host-associated > Mammals > Digestive system > Stomach > Rumen ...
TTCATTTTGACGACGGCTTCCTGCGCGACAGGAATTTCAATGGTCATACCCTTGCTGATGGGCCCTTCTACAATCTTGCCCTTGAATACCAGACTGGTCTGGTCTTCGCCGAGCGAGGTCTTCTTCACGTGAAATACAGCCATTATTCTTTAGCCATTAACTTTTATTTAAACGGTTTGTTTTTGATGTGGTCTACATTTTTACCACGCGCAAAAATTTAACTTTTTTACATGACTCTCCGTGTTGGCCGAATTCCTTTTTTAGTCTGTGCACCCTTTTTCTTTAATTCCGTTGGTCGCGAAAACGAGTTTCCCGAGGTGGATTTTGTCGATGGTCCGCCGAGCGCGCACTGTGCGGGCCTCAAGGACGGTTCCATCCACCTTTCCCCGGCGTCCTCGATTACGTTTGCGCAAAAACCTGGGGCATTCCTGCTTTCGCCCGTGCTTTGTACCTCCTGTTCTTTCGAGGTGAGGTCGGTCAAGCTCTTTTCGCGTTACCCGATCGAGGAACTTTCGGACAAATGCGTCCGCATGACTTCGCAGAGCAAAACGTCTGTTACGTTATTGCGGATTTTGCTCGAAAAACGTTACGGCTTGTATCCGCAATACACGGTTGGGCTTACGGCAGAGGATTCCGACGACGCATGCCTCTTGATAGGCGACTTGGCGCTTGAGGAAAACGAACGCCACCGCTTTGCGTACCGTTACGACTTGGGCACCCTATGGCAAAAATGGCAGGGGCTCCCCTTTGTATTTGGGGCGTGGCTGATTTCGAAGGAGGCGCTCGCGCCGCAACTGCGACCGGTGCTGGACAACTACATGGCGAAACTGGAGTCTGGCATCGTGGAGTTCCGCGAAAATCCGTCGAAGGCGCTGGATGTGTGGCTTGCCAAATATCCGGTGAACTTGTCGCGTCCCCTTATCGAAGACTATTTTAGCGTGCTGGATTACCGTTTTACAGATGAGCGCAAGCGTTCCCTGGATATTTTCTTCAAATTGGCCGCCCAAATGGGGCTTGTTGAATCGGCTCCGCCTATGGAGTTTTTGAAGTAATGTTATTTTATAGTTCGGTTGGGGAGAGTGTTGGGATGGGCAAGGAGTATTAAATATGATGGAAGAAAAAATCCTGATTGTCGATGATAACGACGACGAGTTGAAAAAAGATTCGGATATCTTGAAGGAAGTTGGCTACGAAGTCTTCTGTTGCAAGTCCGGTTCCGAAGCCTTGGAGTACCTGAACAAGAATCCCGTAGAGCTTGTGCTTCTGGATGTCAACATGCCGGAAATGAACGGCTACGATGTCTGCCTGAACATCCGCAAGCAGTTCCCGCTAGACAACCTCCCTATAATTTTCCTTACGAATTGTGAGGATTCCGCCAGCGTGTCGCAAGGGTTCCAGTCGGGGGCGTCCGACTTTGTCCAAAAGTCTTCGGCGCCGGACATCTTGCTCGCGAGAATCGGCGTGCACCTGCGTTTGACGAGGTCCTTGCGCAATCTGCGCGACATCTCGCTCACGGACGACTTGACGGGCGCCTATAACCGCAGACATGCGATATTCTCTCTCCGCGAACTTTTCGCCCGCAGCAAGCGCTACGGCACACAGTTCTCGATGATTTACTTTGACCTGAACGGGTTGAAGAAGGTGAATGACCAGTATGGGCACATGGCGGGCGACTTGCTGCTCCGTTCCGTGGTGAGCGTCTGCGAAAAGCTGCTCCGCGAGTCGGATATGTTGTTCCGAATGGGCGGGGACGAGTTTATGGTGCTTTGCCCGGATACCGACCTGAAAGGGACCGTCGTATGCGCGGAACGCATGCAGGAAGCCGTCAAGTCTCTTACGATTGTCGACCAGACGGTCGCCTTCGCATATGGCATTGCATGCTCTACCGAAGATTACAAGGACATGGACGAAATGCTCCAGAGCGCCGATTCGTCGATGTACGAGTGCAAGCGCAAGATGCGCGAGGGAAGGACGTAATTTTTCGGTCCGGAGCAAGAAAGCCAAAAATTTCGGGAACTGTAAGATACTTAAAAAAATGGACTTGCGCCAAACGCAAGTCCTAATTTTTTTGCATGCCGCCGTTTTTAGAACAGGAACGAAATGCCGAGATTCGAGTAGAACGTGAGCAGCGTGGAGTTCGAGAAAGAAGGCTCGACGGTCAAGCCCTGGTTCAGAAGGTTTGTGAAACATTGCACGACGCGGAGGTGCAGGTGGACGCTTCGCGTGAGCATGTAGCCCCCTTCGATCGCGAGACCGACTTCCATGTTGGTCGAGACGAACGTATTGGTGCTCTTGGTGGAGTTGTTGGTGACGACACCGCCTTTAGCTTCGGAGCTGAATTCCGTATCGCCCATCAACTTGAGCCCGAGGTGCAGACCCGCCGCCGCGAAGAAGTCGTTCTGCTCGAACGTGTAGCGGAACATGATCGGGAGCTCAAATAGCATGATGTTCAGCTGCGCCTTGTTCGTATAGACGTCCATGTCCTTTTCGTAATTGTATTGGCGGTAGTTGAACGTAAGTTCCGGGACGAGGCTGAAGTTCTTGGTGAACATCGAAATCTTGATGATAAGGCCTGCACCGGCGTTCCAGCCGGCGCCCCAGCCGTCAGAATTGGATCCGAGGAACGTATTGAATCCGCCCTGCAACTTGGCCCCGACAAAGACGGACTGCGAGAACCCTTCCTTGCGCTGTCTGCTGATTTCGGAACGCGAGGTGGTCTCCGTCTTGTACCTTGCGTATGCGCTTGCATATTCTTCGTCGTTTGCGAATTCGCTATCGGTAGACCCGTCGTAGGTGCCGGCGGGCTTTTCACTTGTCGTGGATGGGCTGGGCGAATCCGCTGAAAGCCAGTCGTCATCATCGGAACTGGACTGGGCTAGTGCGCTGGTCGAAAGCGCTAAAATCATGGACGCAAGAATGCAGGATTTCTTAAGAAGCATGAGGAAATTATAATAAAACGTGGAGGTTCAACGACTTAAAAATATTTTATTAAAGGTGAAATGTTAAGAAAAAATTGTTTACAGAGAGAGAATCGCGTATAGATGACCACAACAGCGTGGATATTGGGAATAATTGTCTCTATTCCGTCCCGCGGATCCCGTTTTTATCGACTGTAAACTTTGGTTTACGTTTGAGAACGGTGCTTTGGGGGGATTATGGGGTAATTGTGGAATGATGGTCATTAAGCCCGGGATTGCAAGTTGCCTTCCCGTTTTTTGGTAAGTCCAAATTTCTCAAGACTGTATCTTCATGATACGGTTATGGCGGAGGTATGGTTGATGATACGCGTGAACAAATATAGTCGTTTTACCGCTTAAATTTTTTTCCTTAAAATGTGTTTTCAAAAAAAATTAATTGTAAATTAATGATAAAAGTTGTTTGAAATTTCAAAGAATAATCACAATTCAGGAAGGACTCATGAAAATGCTCGGTAAAGCTTCATTTTCTGCAATTGCAGCGATGGCTGCATTCTCAATGGCGTCGTTCACGGCTTGCAGTGACGATGCTGGAAGTAACCCCAGTCCTTCGGCTGCGTTGTTTGCAGGTGAGCCTTCGACGAATTCAGCTTTGGCTGGATTATCCAAACCACGGAATTGTGATGATGAGGGGGTGACTGTTGGTTCGATTTGCGTAAAAGAAATTAGCAATCCAACATGTAGCGTCAGAATTTCGTGTGGTGCCGGAACCATTTTGAAAGAGTTTGTTTATATGGGCGATGGTATCTTGGAGGACTTTGAATCCATTGCGAATAAGTCCGCATGTACTGCTGAAAATGAGGGCGCTAAGCAGAAACTTACTTATGGAGACGAGTCATACAAGAAAACACAGTATTATATGTGTGAAAGTTATTGGCCCACTCATGATGTCCCCTCTTATCGATGGTTTGAGATTGATGAAGTTGCTTATAATTGTGCAGCAAAGCCATCTATTTCTTTTGTTCTCAGTTTGTCCCCTGCAGGGGATATATGCTCGTTCGAATCGTCTGAAGGAAAACAGAATTATTTAAGCGTATATTTCCCAGGCGAAAAAGAGAATATTTGGTATAAGTTTGAGCCTAATTCTGAATTAGGTCCTTGCCCGACCGAATATGCATTTGATGGCCTATTCAGTAAACGCGGTGAAAATATTTATAAATGTTTTTTAGGAGAATGGTCTTTGGCTGAGGGGCTGGTTCCGCAACAATATTTGGACCCTAGAAAAGACGGTTTAACTGACGAAGAATATGATCTTTTGGACTTGCCTCAAAATGCCACGGTAGGCGACCGTGCAGCAGGCTTGTTGGAAGATTGTTCCTACAAAAAAGAATTTTCTCGTTTTGGGTGTAATAGCGAAGTTTCGGATAAACCTCTCGCTTATACTCAGACCTGTTGGGAACGCGAACATTATGATGTCTGCGAACCACGAAATTATTATCGATATCGCGAAAATGGCTCATGGACATTAGAAACTGATGAAGATCGGTTAAATGATAGTCGTTTCCAACAACCTGAATGTACAGAAGAAAATAAGGACTCTGTTTTTGAAATGCCGCCGCAACCTGGTGAACCAGGTAAGGTCTATAAATGTATTTTGAATTCCGCAAGTGTATTCGGAGGATTTGGAATGAATCTTGTAGCTGATTACATTTTTCACAGATCTGAAAAGTTAGATATTTCTTTCTAGCCACGTTTATATGGCGTGACTGGTGAACTAAAATATAGGGAATCATGAAAATGTTTAATAAAGCTTCATTTTCTGCAATTGCAGCGATGGCTGCATTTTCAATGGCGTCGTTCACGGCTTGCAGTGACGATGCTGGAAGTAACCCCAGTCCTTCGGCTGCGGAAATACAAGAAAAGTGCCAAAGTGAAGGGCATAATGAGCTTTGCCTTGTCGTTTCTGATAAGGGAAAAATAGAGTATTTCCACAGCTATATGGACACAACCGATGCTTTAGGCGAAAGAATGTCTAATGATTTTGCTGGGACTGACATTTCTGTTTATACGAGTGTAGATAGCACTGGTAATGCTTGGGCTGAAAAACAATGCAATGCCGAAAATGCGGGCGAAATCCAGCGGTTTACCACCCATTATGGTGATTTTAGTTCTTATCTGTTTTTTAAGTGTTCTGGTAATACGTGGAAATATGTAAAAAAATCTGAGGTTTGGAATTCTGAGGTTTGCCCGGAAAAACCTGAAATAGGTGATATATGTGAAATAGGAATAGTGCATTTTAGATCAGATACTGGTAGGGGTGTTTTTGCTTCAGACTACAAATCTGCATTCATTTATACATCGCAGGGCTGGATTCTTATGGAGATCGCAGGGAAGTTTGAAGGATCTGTTAGTCCAGAAACTAGGTTTAGTACATTGGTTCTTGATTCTGATACGGACCATCCCAAATACAAGGTTTCCCGTGATGTTGATAATGGTATTTGTAATGACCGAATTGGAGAAGGTTGTATAGGAGAATGGGACTGGACAGGCTGTGATCTCGAAAAAGGAGAAAATTGTGCAGAAAATTCTCGCTTTTACATAAAGTCTAATGGTGAGTTCGATGAAGAACGTTCGTATTTTTTGCCATCACAAAAGTATGTTAAATTAATGGAAGCGCATATTGTGGAACCGTGCAATGCAGCTACTCATAATAATGGCGAGCTCGTGACTATCGCCGATACGGTTGTTTTCCCGAACGGTCAGATATATAAAGAAGAATTGCAGTTCCGATGTAGGACCAATAGAGGTTGGGCTCGGGAGATTTAAGATGTTGCCGAGTTGAAAAATCGGCAGCGATGGTAGAATAGTTTGTTTTCAAAATTAAAGGAGGTATTCTAATGTTTGAAAGGATGCGTATCGGGTTTCATTTTTTCACAGTAGCGGCAATGGCTACATTCTCGATGGTGTCGTTCACGGCTTGCGGTGACGATGCAGGAAGTAACCCCAATCCTTTGGAAATGCAAAAAAAGTGCCGAAGGGAAGGACTTAATGAGCTTTGCCTTGTCGTTTCTGATAAGGGAAAAATAGAGTATTTCCAGAGTTATATGGACATAACCGATGCTTTAAAAGAAAGAATGTCTAATGATTTTGCAGGGACCGACATTTCTGTTTATACGAGTGTAGATAGCGCTGGTAATGCTTGGGTTGAAAAACAATGCAATGCCGAAAATGAAGGTTCCGTTCTGGAATTCCTTTATTATCCCTATAAGTTTTTGTACGGATTATATTTCAAATGTTCTGCTAATAAATGGAAAAACGTGTCAGATGAAGATGTTCATTGTCCTGCGACTGCTGAAATAGGCGATATCTGCGATGGCGAGACTTTTGTCCATTTCTTTGGAGGTTCGATAACGCCTATCTATATTTATACATCGTCGGGCTGGACATGGTTTAACTCTTCTTCGATGGGTAATTTTTGCAGAGCCGTCGTTGTTCCGTTAAATCAATATGGTGATTCAAGAACTCCTTTTGCGACATTGGTTCTTGATTCCGATACGGATCATCCTAAATACCAATTCGCCCGTTTTGATACTGATAGTCTTGATAAGTACATGTCTGGCTACTGTGATGTTAAATGGGACTGGTCTGGCTGTGATATCGAAAATGGAGAAGTCTGTGTAGAACGTTCCCGCATTTACATAAAGTCTAATGGTGAATGTGACGAAGATAAAACTATTATGACAGAAAGTAGTGTTTCTACAAAGTTAGCTAACATGTATATCACGGAAACGTGCGATGCTGCCAATTATGGCAAGCTCGCGACTGTCGTAGATTCGATTGTTTTCCCGAACGGTCAGGTGCTCAAGCAAGAATTGCAGTACCAATGCGATTCTGACCTTGAACGCTGGAATTTGATGGATCAAAATGCTGAAACTCCGGTCGATTCGGCTGCGGCGGCGGACTAACGCGCTTTTTTAAGAACTTTAAGCTCCGGGATGGCTGAACGCCTTCCGGGGCTTTTTTGTTTAAAAAAAACGTATTTTTGTTTATAATTTTGATTTTTTTTTTTAATAATTTTTCTAATTGCTGAAATTCGCTTAAAAAAGCCATTTTTGTTTTTAAAATAATGTTGCGTGGCTTGGCGTGTTTTTTTATTTTTATAGTTATGCTGCCTGTTACCGAATACAAAAATTATCGCGAATATTTGTTGGATTACTATCACGAACGAAAGCGCTGTTCTGCGTTTACGTGGCGCGAATTTGCAAAATTGGCGGGGTTTGCCTCGGGGGCGCATTTGAAACTTGTTTGCGATGGCAAGATGCGGCTTCGCGAAGAAGGGGCGAGAAGAACGGCTCGGGCAATGAACTTACCCGAGTTTGAGCGGGATTATTTTGTCTTGATGGTGCGTTATGAACGGGCGAAAACTGATCTCGAAAAGAAGAAATGTTTTGAAGAAATGCAAGCGCTCTGTGAAGCCAACCGTGTGAAAATTCTCGGAAGCGAACTTTACACCTACTACGAAACGTGGAAACATTCTGTTGTCCGTGAACTTGCTGTAGCGATGCCGGGCGCGAAGCCGAATGAAATTGCCAAAGTATGCAGGCCTCCGATTTCTGCAGCGGATGTCAGTGAAAGCTTAAGCTTTTTGATGAAAGCGGGGCTTTTGACGCGTGATATCAAGGGGCATTACCACCAGACGAATCAATCGCTTTCGACGGGGCGATTGAATGTGGTTGCGGTGGCCGTTCATTCGCTGTTGCGCCAGATGGGTGAATTTGCGCTTAATGCTTTGGACAAATTGCCTATTTCGGAACGAAATTTTAGCGGCATTACCATGGGCGTGTCTGCGGAAGGCTTTGCGAAAGTTGCTGAAGAACTTGCCCAGTGTCGCAAACGCATTGTGTCGATTGTCTCTGAGGACAAGAATGTGGAAAAAGTTTGCCGTTTGAATATGCAACTTTTCCCGTTGACGGAAAATATTTGCAATGGCGCTTCTGTAAGAGTTAATCAAAAATAAATTGAGTTTAAACGAGCGAGAGAAAATATGAAATTTCTGTTTTTATTTTCAATTATAGCTTTATTTTTTGCCTGCTCCGAAAACAATATGGCAGGTGGCACAAGCGAAGAAGCCGAAGGCATTGTCGCGATTAAAGATCGTGAAATTGCAGGTGTAACGCAGAAGGGACCTTTCTTGGTGGGGTCCTCGGTGACGATTCAGGAACTCGATGGAAAAACTTTAGTTCAAACAGGTAGAAGTTTCAAGACAAGCGTAAAAAGTAATTTGGGAGATTTTTCTGTCAAGAATGTGAATCTTGCTTCTCAGTACGCTTTGCTTGAAGTAAACGGCTATTTTCGTAACGAAGTTACTGGAGAAAATTCTGAGGGGATGATTTCTTTAAACGCCCTTACGGATTTGAGGAATCGTAACAATGTCAATGTAAATGTTCTTACGCATCTAGAGACGGATCGTGTTCTTAATCTTGTTCAGAAACAGGGCATGTCTTTTGCAGATGCTAAAAATCAGGCTGAGTCAGAAATTTTTTCGTCGTTCGGTTTCACAAAAGATTGGCAATCTCCGGAAGATATGAATGTTTTTTCTGGAGGAGAAGATGGTTCTGATGCGTTGTTTGCTTTGAGTGTGCTGATGCTGGGGAATGGCTCTGTTGCGGACTTTTCTGAACGCCTCGCTTTGGCTGCTCGTTCTTTTGCAGAACGTGGTGAATGGCACGGCCCAGAAAAGGGCGAAGTTGCGGATTGGGCTTATCAACTTGAAAGTGAAGAATATAAGGAAGATGTAGAGCATACAACATTGTTAAAAATCTATGGTAATGTGGATTCGTGGAATTTACGTGATGAACCGCCATACTTGTACGCTCCTCATATAAATGGTCTTCTTTATGTATTTTGGACAAAGGAATACAATCTTGGGCCGTGTGATAGAAATCATTCTGGAGATATGAAAAAAGTTACCAATATTCATAGCAAATACTATAATAAAGAGTTTGTATGCTACTTTAATAATGATTACAGATGTACTGATGAAGGATTTGCGTGCCGATGGTATTTGGCTGAAGAACCGATTGTATTCGAAGATTATACACGCAATGATTTTCAAATTATACAAATTGGGGGTGTGTTTTGGGCAGACAGAAATCTAGAATACGATTTCCATGATACGGTTAATGCAAAAAATGCGTGCTATGGAGATGTGCCTAGATATTGCAAAATGTATGGAATGCTCTATGATTATAGAACAGCTTTGAAAGCGTGTCCGAACGGATACCGTTTGCCTAAATATGGTGAGGTTGAAAATCTTTTACAGTATTATGGTGGCGCGGGCAAGAATGCTGCAGATTCTCTGCTTGTGATGAACGATTATAAGCGTAATATTTGGGGATTTCAAGCTTTGTTAGGGGGGAATGGTGAAAATGAAGGTTTGAACGAAAATACGGCGCTATGGATTTCTTCGGATGATTCTGTCGGTACGAAATACGTTCTGTGGATAGATTCTTCTAGGGCCGAAATCAGGCCGTATTCGTCTGAATGGGCTTATGTCCGATGTGTAGTCGATTTGGATAATCCAAATATGTAATGGGTACTTGAATAAACTTAGGAGTTTGTTTATGAAATTTACTGTGGCTTCAACTTTATTTGCGCTTGGAATACTCCTTTGGGCGTGCTCGTCAGAAAATGTTTCTAGTAGCAATGATGCCCTTGACGGAATTGTCAACGGTGTTTCTCAGAAGGGACCTTTTTTGGAAGGTTCATCGGTTACGATGCAGGAACTTGACGGAAAATCGCTTGCGCAAACTGGCAAAAGCTTTAAAGGAAAAGTGGTAAATGACAGGGGCGATTTTTCTATCGAAAATGTGGCCCTGGATCATCCGTATGTTCTGCTTGAAGTGAACGGGTATTACCGCAATGAGGTTACCGGGAAAAAGTCAAACGGTTCGATATTCATGAAGGCTCTTGCTGATGTCAGTAAACAGCCGAAAGTGAATATAAATTTACTGACGCATCTTGAATATGAACGTGTCCAGACTCTGATGGAACAGAATAATATGTCCATTGAAGAGGCAAAACGACAAGCGGATCGCGAAATTTTTGCGGCTTTTTATGCTGATGTCGATTATGATAAGGTAGAACATTTGAGCATTTTTGGAAATGGCGAAGGGGATGCGGCGCTCTTAGCAATCAACGTTCTTTTACTTGGAGAAGAATCGGAAGCGGATTTCATGGAGCGTTTTGTATCAATAGGCCAAGATCTTGCAGTAGATGGTGTTTGGAATGATTCCTTGCTCAAGATTAAGATTGCAGATTTCGCTTGCCAAGCGAGTCTTTCGGGAACGCTTGCAAAAATCCGTCAAAATATCGAATCGTGGAAAATTGCTGATGTCCCAGAATTTGAGCTTTATGTGAATCGTTTTTGGGAAAATCAGTATGGTCTTGGTAAATGCGATGCTTCGAATCTTGGAATGAGAAAATTATTTGTTGATAGTACAGAAAGTTCGGTTTTTCAAGATTCAGCGTTTAAATGTAGCGAAAATGGGTGGATTCTTTATCCGACAAATGAAGTTTATTCTAATTCGATTACAGAGGAGTGCTCCGCTAAAAATGAGGGTGAGGTCAAAGTTGTGTGGGAAGGAAACGACAAATACGGATACCAGACTTACAATAGGTGTGAACGCGGCTTATGGGTTCGTGGCGACATAAGCCTTACTTGCGATACCGCTGGCGTGCAGGTGGGGGACCTTTGCCGAAAAACTGGGAGGATAAATATATTCCAAGCAGGCATGAACTTTACGCCTGCTGAAAGAAGATTCGCTTATGCTGGCAACGGCGTTTGGGAAGAATGTGACGGCTTGACCAAAATAACCAAGGAATGTACCGCCGAAAACGTAGGTGATAAAGAAAAAATTGTTTATGGCCGTGATGATAATACATTGTCTATGTATTACCAGTGTTCTGATGGCGGGTGGACTAAAATAGATGAGCCTACTTTTTACAACTGCACGGATTCTATCTCTGTTAGTGGAACCTGCTCGATTGAAATAGATGGAAAAATGGTGTATTATAAATACGAAGATGTTGGATTCTGGGTTGATGGTATGTGGATGGATGGCGGGTGGGTGAAAGCCGACTATGATCCTGAATTAGGTTTTTGCCCAATGGTCTATAGTAATTATTTAGTTCCTTGTGGAGAAGGTTCGGAATTCAATTGTGAAGTTAACCGATATAACCAGCCGAAATTACGTGAATCGGGTTGGGTGAATTACTATTGCAGTGCCGGGCAATGGAAACAGTCGAGCCTTGTGCCGAATCAATATACGGATTCTCGAAAGGAAGGCTTGACGGATATGGAATATGATATTCTGGATTTGCCTAAAGACGCTAAGGTTGGGGACCGTGCTGGCGGTTTGCTGGAAACCTGCTGGTATAATCAAGAATTAGATATGATAGGTGGTTGGAGTGTGTATGATTATTGCTTATCTCGAAATTTTTATCGCTATCGTGAAAATGGTTCTTGGACTTTGGAAACGATGGAGGAATTTGGAAACATTTTTTCTAATAACCGAGAGTGTACTGCAGAAAGAGAAGGTGAAAAGAGCTTTATTCCACAGCATGACGGTGAACCTGGTGCAATTTATCAATGTATTTCAGGTTATGACGTACCTGTTGAATACATCTTTAATCGGTATGAAAAGAAATGAGTGCAATATGTAAGAGTTTTTTTATTACATATAAATTGGGTATGCTTTTACGCATTTAATTGTGTATATTGTTATAAATTAGTTTTTGTCATTACACTGGAGATGTGCTTATGTTCAAAAGGAATCATGTTTTTTCAATTGCGGCAATGGCTGCAATTTCGATGGTGTCCCTCACTGCTTGCGGTGACGAAAATACTACTTCGCCTTCGAATGAATCGGTGGTTTCGCCGGGAGAATCTGGTGATACCGTGCAAGTTCACATTGATGGAGGTATTTATTCTTTCCCGGCC
>Ga0265299_10005348_pt1 | contig 11915 bp, 15 predicted proteins | sample AusTroGonzalo_MG_4_FD_193485 | JGI IMG/M metagenome (GOLD analysis project Ga0265299, IMG submission 193485) | Bovine rumen microbial communities from tropical cattle in Woodstock, Queensland, Australia - Gonzalo_02 | ecosystem: Host-associated > Mammals > Digestive system > Stomach > Rumen ...
GACGGTGTTATATTGGCGCGCTCCGGGCGATTCGAACGCCCGACCCACAGCTTAGAAGGCTGTTGCTCTATCCTGCTGAGCTAGGAGCGCAACTTTATTTCAAAACAGAAAATTGCACACTTTTTGTTCATTGTCAACGAATAATTTATTTTTTTTTATTTTTTTAGCTTGCAATCCCAGAATTTAAATGCTACATTAGTTTTCGACAAAAAGTAATTATTCCTAACCATTTTGGAAATACTATAATTATAATCTTAAATTTGTGAAATATGGAATTAACTCATGAATTTTGCGCAAAGTTCCGCAAAGATTTGAATGCGTATGGTTTGAAGCATGTGATTGCTCAACTGCTAACCTCTACCAGCGAGAAAGTACCTTTGAAAAAACAGTATCTGGCCCGTGAATGCAAGAAGTCTTCTTTTGCTGCCAAAGTTGATAAGGTTCTCACTGAGATAGGAAACGACAATCGCTCTCTGCGCCCAAGTCTGAACTCTCTGCGCACAGAAATTATCGGAGCCAAATAACGCTTTGATTTGAACTTACTTAACAAACATCCGATGCCTTCGTGCAAAAAAGTCGGATGTTTTTTTTATACGCGAATCGCCCATACAACAAAAAAGCTCTCTGTCACACAAGACAAAGAGCTTTAATTTTAACAAAATCTCGTAAATAAATACGAAGAAATTAACCTTGACGGGCCTTTAACTTCGGATTCTTTTTGTTAATAACATAAACGCGACCCTTACGACGAACGATTTTGCAATTCAAATCGCGTATTTTTTTAGATTTTAACGAACTGTAGCACTTCATTTCTTTATTCCTTATATTAAACGTTTGTGCGCAAAATAAGCTATTTGAAAGCGATTGTCAACCTCTTTTTTTTGTAATTCGGTAAAATCGGAAAAATATATTGACAAAATATACACAAAGAAGTAATCTTAACTGAGATGTTTAATAATTTAAATTATAATTTTATGAAGAAAGTTCCATTATTATTACTGCTATGGACGTTGGTATTTTTTCGCGCCACGTTAATAACCGTCTGTTTATTGATTGTGTACTCAGTGGTTTACGCGTTTCTTAACGCTATATCCGTTATTCCGCACATTGACTGGTTTTATCCGGCCATCGGCGGAGCTCTCATATTCATTTACATATTGCTAAATGATACTACGTGGGTAAACGAAAAGAAAGAAAAATACGGAAATTTATGAAAAGAATCAATTTTTTCAGGTGTGTAATCAACTGCTATCTTGCCTTGGTTACTCTATTATGGATTTACCTGATTGCCTCTTCGCTGTTCTTCAGCTATGAGCATTTCATCGGTAATCCTCCTGCCGGAATTCAATGGGTTTTTGTAGTAATCGGAAGTATCTTTGCCTGGCAAATGTTGAAACGTAAAATGCAACGTACCGAATACCTGGCCGGTCAACTTTTCTTGTTAAGCAACAAAGATCTGTTGGCCTATGCCTTAATCTTCGGAGCCGGTCTGACCATTTCGTTCTTCTTGGCATGGGGATGGTTGAAACTGTACCCTACATTCTGAATTAAAAGCTCGTCATTTAATGTGACGAGCTTTTTTTATAGCGTCATTAAATAAATTGTTGACTTTCATAATTGATACAATATACACTTGTCTAAATTACTAATTTTTATAACACTCTGAATTATGAATAAACTTACTATTATCCTGTTTATCTTCGGCTTATTTGTCGGAGCGTACGGAATTGTGGGCATATTCTGCCAAAATCCGTATTATGTTTATCTGATTGCCGGATTTCTGGCCGCCGTTCTGATTTATCTGCTTTACAAACAAGAAGAAAAATTCAAACCGCTGCCACCGGATTGCATCAAAACACCTTATCCTATTGTGTACCGCAACGATGAGAATAATACTCTCTGTTGCCTGCCTTATTTGGATTTACGACGTACCGAACATGTGTGGGGATTTGCACTTGATAGCATTAAAATCTGCAAGGATGAAGCCATGTATTCAGACACCAAACGAGCTAAACAATTAGCAGAAATTCACAGGTTTCGGGAAATCGAGGTTTGCCTGCCGGACTGCTATGTAATGTTAATTATCGGTTGTAACATAAAGAAAATTGACCGATTAATCAACTTACTCAATGAAAACGCCGTAGAAGCCGACCATTTCTCGTACGGTCGTTATTGGTGCGCAGACACAAGTCTGTGGGGAAAATTAATTCTTAAAGTTATATTTCCGCGAGCCGGTAATTTTATCAAGATTATTTCCTCCCGCTACCGACCGCAAGACCCGAGAGAAGTGTTTTATGTGCGCTTGGTACACCCATTTTGAACAAAAAAAACGGACGGTAAATACCGCCCGTTTTTTTTACGATTTAATGATTATCTGACTTGTTCAACCACAGCATCGGTAATATCAACACCGCCGGTAACCAAAGAAGATTTATTGAAAACTATTTTCAAACCGTTCTTTTCGGCAACCGAATTAATGATACCGTTCAATTTTTGATCAGAAGCTTGTAATGCCGAGGCATATTCCTTATCATAAACAGCCTTTTTAGCATTTATTTCTGCCAAATACTTTTCAGACAGTTTTTTCTTCTCGTCTTCTTTCTTCTCTTTGCCAATCTTTTCATTAGCTTCATCAGCCATCTTACGTAAATTCTGAATTTGTGTATTACGCTCATTATTCAAGGCAACCAAATCTTTGGAAGACATGACAACACGTTGAACGTCAACAACCGCAAAATTGGCAGCTTTACTTGCCATGGCTTTATATGTAACCAGCGAACTGACCACAGCAGCAGCAATCGCAATCAATGCAACGATGCCGTAATTTACACCTACATTTTCAAATTTTAACATATTTAACTCCCAAAATAACAACAATCTTTTATGACAATATATTTTTTTTTATGCAATTTCAAGGCTTGCATAATATTTTATACACACAACAAAAATATTGACGATATTCAAAATTCCGCTATGATATAGCCGATTAGGGAGATATGGTATGACACAAAAACAAAGCACCGGTATAAAAAGGATATTAAATGCATTCATGCATTCACGAGACGGCTTTATGTCCGCATTCAAAAGTGAAATAGCCTTTCGACAAGATTTACTTATATTCGTTGTATTCTCACTTATTGCCATTATCTTAAATATTTCGCTTTGGCATAAGTTTATCCTGATTACGGTATTGCTTTTTATATTATTTGCCGAGCTTGTAAACACCGCCATTGAAACAGTAATCGATCGTATTTCAACCGATTACCACGAATTATCCAAAAAAGCCAAAGATATCGGCAGTATGCTGGTGCTGATGTCATTTATTAACGCAATTATGTGGTGGGTTATCGTATTATTGATGGATTTCATGTGATATAATGTATAAACCTCAAGAATTATCCGTTTATATCCACTGGCCGTTTTGCAAAAGCAAATGCCCTTATTGCGATTTTTATAAAGAAATTAATCATAACGTTAATCAGGATATTATCATTAACGAATACATCGAAGCATTGCAACGATATCATAATCTGATGCCTGATAGAATAATTAAATCGGTATTTTTCGGAGGTGGAACCCCTTCCCTGATTACTCCGCAGAATATCGAAAAAATACTAAATTTCATCGACCGAAAGTGGCAAATTGCCGACAACGTGGAAATCAGTTTGGAAGCCAATCCCAACAGCCGTTATAACTCACTGTTTAATGACTTAAAAAGTGCCGGCATAAACAGATTATCGCTGGGCGTTCAATCTTTAAACGAAAATGACTTACGCTTTTTGGGAAGAATTCACGACGTTGAAACAGCGCGTTTGTGCCTGCAAGAAATCGTGCGAACGTTTGACAACCATTCGGCCGATTTAATTTATGCCCTACCCAATCAACCCATTGATAATTGGTTGCCCCAACTGGAAGAAATATGCTCCTACGGATTGAAACACCTGTCTTTATACCAACTTACCATAGAAGACGGCACGATTTTTGCTCGTAAAGGAATTAAAGCCTTAAATGAAGAAAAATCCGTAGAAATTTACAACTTTACCCGTGATTACTTGGCAAAAAAAGACTATTGCCATTATGAAGTTTCCAACTTTGCTCTATCCGGATTTGCCTCGCGCCACAATCTGACCTACTGGCAAGGCGGAGATTATATCGGTATCGGAAAGTCTGCTCACGGCAGAATAAAAACTGACGGACAACATTATGCCGTTACCTATCCGTTTATAAACGAAAAACTGACTCCGGAACAGCGAGCCGAAGAATTAATCATCATGGGACTGCGATTAGCACAGGGGATTAATAAAACGGATTTCAAAAATATTTGCGGGTTGAATTTTAACGATTTTATAAATCAAAAGAAACTGCAACAATTAAAAGAGCAAAACCTACTTATTGAAACCGCCGATTATTTAAAAGCAAGTTATGAGGGATTTTTATTGATTGACGCTTTGGCAGGCAAATTGTGTGAATAACAAAAAAACTCCCACACTCAAGCAGGAGTTTTTTTTGTTACTTTCGCTTGATACAGGAGAACGACCAAAGCGCAACTCCGATAAACGGAAGCGAGTAAATCCACGTAGTAAACGAACTGCCATCACCGATGTTCTCCTTTTGCAGTAACACCGATACCGGTACCATACAGACAAACATACACCCGAATACCGTAAACAACACATTGCCATACTTACGGATTTCATTTTGCCGATACGCACGCTCTTGCTCAGAAAGAGGCAACTCATTATCGTCCTGCTTATACCACGAATTCTTTTCTTCCCAACGTCTGATATACCACATACCATACAGGCAAAGAAAAAATACTATAACCATGAACGAAATGCAGATTGATGTAACATTTCCCATAATAGTAATATTTATGATTTATAAATTACTTTATTTATACATAAAAAGTAGCAAAATCATGCTAAATTGTCAAACAGATTATTTCATTATTTGCGGCAATTTACCGTTGTGTCCGCCGTAACCTTCGCCGATAGTACGCCCGATACTCATAATTTTCATACCGATACAACTTCGACAATGAAGCGGTGTATCATCAACACAAATTTTTCCCGGATATAGTTCATAAAAGCGACGATACTCACCTTCGGTAACATTCGGCATTACCACATTGGCTCCTGCTCTCAGCGCCATAATACGACCTTGCGGATGCAAACTTTCCATTGCCGTTGTTGCCGGAATATTGATATCCGGCATCATTATACGCATAACCGCCATGGTTCGCAAAGCCAAATCGAGCGTACCGCCGGGGGTATCTTTGAGCGGCGTCTGCGAATGTGGGATAAACGGCCCTATTCCCGCCATATCAATTCCGATTTCTTTTAAATATAATAAATCGTTTGCAATAGATTCTATACTCTGCCCCGGTAATCCCACCATAATCCCCGAACCGAGTTCATACCCCAGTTCTTTTATCATCATCAAACACTCGTGGCGATATTGCCAACTCATACCCGGGTCAAGTCGGTGATATAAATCTTTATCGGTAGTTTCTATGCGCATCAAATAGCGGTCGGCGCCGGCTTCACGAAACGCTTTATAATCTTCGTAACTGCGCTCGCCGATACTTAAGGTCAATGCCACATCTAATTTTTTTATTTTCTCAATGATGTTACACATTATCTTTTGGGAAAAGTACACATCTTCACCGGACTGCATAACTATGGTTTTAAAACCCATTTCCGCGGCCTTACGCGCGGTATCAACAAGTTCTTCGGGTGTCATCCGATAGCGATGTGCCATCGTATTATCCTTACGGATTCCGCAATACATACAATTATTACGGCAAATATTGGAAAATTCAATCAGTCCCCGCAAGTGTACCGCATCACCGACATGTTGATGGCGTACCTCATCGGCTTTTTTTAGCGTTTCAGCCTGATTTTGCTCATTTGAGAGTAAACTGATTATTTCACTGCGAGATAAATCTGCCATTAAGCTCTCTTCCAAGTAGTACCGTTAGGTGAATCTTCCAAAACAATACCCTTGGCTTTAAGTTCGTCACGAATGGCATCAGCTTCGGCCCAATTTTTATTTTTCTTGGCTTCGGCACGAGCGGCTATCATCTTTTCGATTTCTTCCGCTTCATCATCGGCACTTTCACCTTTGAACCAACTTTCCGGCTCATTATACAACAACCCCAGCATATATGCACTCTTCATCAATAAAGACTTTAAGCGCGAACGTTCTTCCGTACTTTCCGCCTTGTTCAAATCGTTAACGATTTCATGCAAATAAGACAGCGCAAGTGGTGTATTTAAGTCGTCGGCCAGTGCTTCAATAACTCGGCTGTCGGGTTCAACTTCAATCATCGGAACATCTTTGTTCTTCTGTAATGCATTATAGAATTTATCCAACACGCCTTTGGCTTGTTGCAGACCTTCAAAAGTAAAGTTGAACGGTTGGTGGTAGTGAGTGGTTAAAAACAGCAAACGCAATGCTTCCGCCGGATGTTGAGCCAAAATCTCATCCACCGTGTAGAAATTACCAAGGGATTTAGACATTTTAACGCCGTTAATCATCAACATGCCGGTATGTACCCAATAATGAGCAAAACCGGTACCCGGATATGCACCGCAAGATTGTGCCAACTCATTCTCATGATGCGGGAATATCAAATCGGAACCGCCGCCGTGAATATCAAAGTCATTACCCAAAAGCTTGGAACTCATCGCCGAGCATTCTAAGTGCCACCCCGGGCGACCGTATCCCCAAGGACTATCCCATCCCGGTTGGTCGGCATCCGACGGTTTCCACAAAATAAAATCAGCCGGATTCTTCTTGTAATCGGCAACTTCTATACGCGCACCCGCCAACATTTCTTTCATCGAACGACCGGAAAGCGTACCGTAACTCGGCATGGAATCCACATCAAACAAAACCTGATTTTCCGAAATATATGCGTGTTTTTGCTCCAAAAGCTTTTCCACCAATTTAATCATTTCGGCAATGTATTCGGTAGCGCGCGGGCGATAATTCGGTGCCAAAACATTGAGTTTGCCCATATCCTCAATATACCAGTTATATGTTTGTTCGGTAATTTCGCGAATAGGCTTACCTGTTTCTTTATGCTTGTTTAAAATCTTATCATCAACATCGGTAATGTTTGAAACATACGTAACGTGATTTTTACCGTATATCTGGCACAAAAAACGATACCAAACATCATAAACCACCGCCGTTTTAGCATTTCCCAAATGAGCTCTGTCATAAACGGTAGGTCCGCAGACATACATACGCACATTATTTTCATCTATCGGTTTGAACTCCACTTTGCGTTGTTTTAATGTGTTGTGTAAATATATCTGAGTCATGATTTTATTCCTTATTTTATGCTTTAATCCCCATAAGGCGCTTCTTTGCCTTTTCCATGCCTATCAACGGCAATAAAGTTTTAAGTTCCGGACCGTTATCTAAGGCAGTCAACGCCTTCCTTATCGGATGGAAAAGTTCTTTACCTTTTTTGCCGCTTTGAGCTTTAACTTCGTTCAACCAAGCGTTAAACGTATTATCGTCCCACGGTTCCGGCGGTAATAAATCAGCCGCCAAATCGGTGAGTACTTTATCTTCAATAATCGGAGTAACTTCGCTGTGGCAAATATCGGCCCAGCTCTTAACATCAGCTACCAAATCCAAATTCTGACGAACCTTATTCCAGAATTCTTCACTGACATTTACTCTGTCTTTTACCGCTTCATACGGCATCGAGCGTACGAATTTGGTATTGAAGTGTTTTAATTCCGCTTCATCAAACTTCGGTTGTGAACGTCCCAACTTTTCAAAATCCAAAGACGCGGCAAGTTCGTCAAGACTGTAAAACGGCTCAATAGCATCCGAGGTGCCGAGTTTGGCCAAGAATGAACAAATCGCCATAGCTTCCACCCCTTCGGCTTTGAGCTCACGCACGCCCAAACTTCCCAAACGCTTAGAAAGTTTACCTTCAACACCGGTCAACAACGGCAAGTGAGCAAATGTCGGTACTCTGCCGCCGATAGCTTCAAACATTTGAATTTGTGCTGCCGTATTGGTAACATGGTCTTCACCGCGCACGATATGCGTAATACCGAAATCAGAATCATCGACGCAAGACGGGAAATGGTACAAATAACTGCCATCTTCACGAATGATAATCGGGTCGCTTAATTTCTCGGCTTCGTATTGGCAATGACCGCGAACTATATCGTTCCATTCAATGACTCCCGGCAACAACTTAAAGCGATAGTGCGGTTTACGCCCTTCGGCCTTAAATTTAGCCAAGTCGGCTTCGGTATAGCACAAAGCCTGACGGTCATAAATCGGCGCTTCGCCTTTTGCCATGGCGCGCTTACGTTTAATTTGCAATTCTTCCGGAGTGTCATAGCAGGCATAAATCCGCCCTTTGGCAATCAATTCGTCACGCAAAGCATCATAGCGCTCGAAACGTGCCGATTGACGGGCTTCTTCACACCAATTAAATCCCAGCCATTTCAAGCTTTCGCGCATGGCATCTTCATATTCTTTTTTTGAACGGGCAAAATCCGTATCATCAATACGAAGCATAAATTTTCCGCCCAATTTTTTTGCAAGTAACCAATTAAACAATGCCGTACGAGTGTTACCGATATGCATAAATCCGGTCGGGCTCGGGGCAAATCTTACTTTTATATCTGACATTTCTCTCAAATCCATATTTAAACCTGCGGGTATATTATAGATTTTATCAGTTAAATTCAACAGAAAATTTAAATTTAAATTCAAAATAAAACAACATTATAATCCTGCATATAAAAAAGCGCCATCAAAAACCTTGACAGCGCTTTTTTTAATCTGGTACTAAATTAAAGCAGAACAATGCTGCCTGCGGCTATTCTACCGCGATCATCATAAGGTTCATAGCTGACTTTTTGTCCTTCATAAAGGCGTCTGATACCTTTTTCTTCTAACTTAGTCACGTGAACAAAAATATCCTTACCTCCGATGCTTGGTTGAATAAATCCATAGCCCTTTCGTGTATTGAACCACTTCACAGTTCCAGTAGACATAGTCAAATTCTCCTTTTCTGATGATTGTTAATCCATAGCAACAGAGTAGCCTCTATTGCCAAAAAAAATATTTGCACAATTAAATCATCGAGTCAAGACAAAATTACAATTTTTAGTATTTTTTTATAAATTTTACACTTTTATTTTTGCAACGGTTTCCGTTATCTGTTTTTTATTTTCATCGCTAAGCTTGGTGTTTTTAGCGATACTTTCCAACAAATCAACTATTTTACCTCTGATTTTAGGCTCATTTACGGCAATTCGATGCAAATAGTAAAGTGCAGCATTAAATATCTCCGGCTTAGGAGATGACAATTGCTTGGCAATTTCCACGTACGGATACCCCGGAAGTTTATCATCCGAGCAAGAGGCCGAAGAATACTCACTTTGTATATTAATAGCTTCAACTGCCGAAATATTCCTTCCGAAAGCCTTACGCTTACCGGCAATGAATATCCTTAAAAATTTTCTGAATAAAGACGCCTTAATCATTTAATTCTCCTAAACTATATTTAACATATAAAATACAAAAGTGAAGTTATTTTTATAAAAATATTTGACATCTTTTGAAATTTGCCTTATACAGCAATCTGACAAGTTAAATATTGCTTCATCGTCTAATGGTAGGACAGCGGATTCTGACTCCGTCAATCTTGGTTCGAGTCCAGGTGAAGCAGCCAACTTGTACACTTTGATTTTTATAAGTATCTAGCCCAGTATTTTCCGCACTTGTACGGAGTTCGCTGGGTTCTTTTTTTGAATCCCCCGAAATTACCCTGAATTTGCCATTTAATTCTGTATTTTCAATGAGTTCCCAATTTTTGGTGTTTTTAGCTGGTACAGGAGACATACTGGACATCGAACCATCAACTTTGGTGTAGCAGAATGGAGATTTCAGCTTATAACTGATAACACCTTCTTTAAGTTCCAATTTCTCAAATATGAAATGCAGCAGTAATTGTTTATTTTTGATGTCTGTAGCTGATTTGAACACCCTTTTGGCAGATGTCAGTAAGTCAAACATATTCAAAACCGTTTCATTAAATCCGTCATCTGCAACTTGATGAGATTTTTTTAGCAATTCCAGACGTGATCGTTCAAGTTTATACTCATCACGTTTGGTTTCATATTCATCTTTGGTAATTTCCTGATCCAAACGCATATTAAACAGTGAGGTCAATCGCTGATCAATTTTATTTAGTTTAGCGTCTATGTGTTCTAATTCGGCTTTTTTGTAGTCCAATTCTGCTTGTTTGCTTGATTTAATATATTCTTTAAAGTCGGAAATTGTTTGTGCAGGTACAGCTACATCATCCAAAATAGCTTCAACCTGTTTATCAATAACATATTCTGGTACATAAATTCTTGTTCCATTTTCTTTATAACACACAATATAAACAAACTTCTTTTTCTTAATCTCACAAGAACATATTTTATTTTTGTAGTAATCAGTGAAAATACCACGGTAAACGAATGGTATTTCTCCTTGTTTGAATGGTTTAGTTGATTGAAGTTGTCTTTGCTCCTGACATTTATCATAAACTTCTTTTGTAATTAACGGTTCATAAATGTGGTGATATAATTTTCCTTTTACCAACATTTCACCGTAGTAAAATGGATTATCAATAATATGAATCATACTCGTTACACCTAGTTTCTTACCTGTTCTGGTTCTAATACCATAATCATTTGCCATTTTGGTAAGCTGATGTATCGATGTACTTCCAATTGCATAAAGTTCAAAAAGGTTTCTGAGATATGTTGCCTCTGGTTCTTTTTTCCGAATCGAGTGCTTTCCATCACTTTGCACGAAATTCTCAAATGCACAAGGAGCGGGTCCAATTACTTGCCCATTGGTGACCTTAAACATCAACGACCGACGCAAATTTTCGGACATTTGAAGGATGTACGCACTTGCGCCCATAATAAAAAATTGCCACCTGAGCATATCGGTAGCGGAGGCGTTTTTTCCAATCACCATAGACTCTCTGTAGAAGTGTAACTCTATCTTCTCCTGCTTTATTAAATCCTCAACAAGGCAACATTCTCGAAAAGATCTTTGAAGTCTATCGACGCTATCACATACTATAGCTATGAGTTCAGATTGATTTTTACAAAATCTGATCATTTCCATAAATTCTTTTCGCTTTCCACGTGTAGATGATTCAATAATTTGATATGATTTAATTATTTCAAGATGATTTCGTTTACAATACTCAGTTAAATGGGCATTTTGGGCATCAAGGCTGTATCCATCACTTTGTTCTTTACAGGAAATTCTGCTAAAGGTCACTGCAAGCATACTGGTTCTCACTCTCTCTATTTTTTAAGTGAGTTTACCAGAGTCTTGAATAATAATCAAATTAATTGATTAAGTTGTACCGATGCTTGAAGTTTGTTTGAATTTATATTAAAAGACCAATCGTAAGCCATATGTTACGGTTGGTCTGAAAGAAAGGATATAAATTTATAATAATTAATTGATGGTTTTCTTCTTTTTGTTTGTTGTTTCCTCTACCTCAGGTAGATATTCTTCATCACAACAAACATCTATATCACACACAGAGCACATACAGATAGATACTTCTGGATTATCTTGATGTTGCTGAGATAAAACCTTGAAACATCTCATTGCGTCAGCTGCATTATCGTAAAGTGCTGATAAGCTTACGTCATCATCATCTTCTGCCCTATATGTTTGACAGACATTGTACATCATTTTTATCACCCCCTTTCATACAAATATTTGGATTAAAAAAACACGCAAACGGCTCATTGAATTTATAACCAACATTACCATCCCGAATCTTGAGCTCCTTGAATATTAACCTTAGTAAATTTTGTTTATTTACTATGTCAGTTCCCATCAAGAATATG
>Ga0265299_10005349_pt1 | contig 11914 bp, 9 predicted proteins | sample AusTroGonzalo_MG_4_FD_193485 | JGI IMG/M metagenome (GOLD analysis project Ga0265299, IMG submission 193485) | Bovine rumen microbial communities from tropical cattle in Woodstock, Queensland, Australia - Gonzalo_02 | ecosystem: Host-associated > Mammals > Digestive system > Stomach > Rumen ...
CGCTTGATCCCGACACCAGAATTGAGCCGGGCGATGTCGTCACGCTCTATGGCACGGATCAGGATTTACAACGCGCGGCCAGATCGATCGGCACGGTCATTCTGCCGAGCGATAAGACGGATTTCGTCTTCCATGGATTGGGCCTGGTAGCCGGCTTGCTTGTCGGCCTGATTGTCCTTCGTATCGGCTCCATACCATTGACGCTTGGCAGCGGCGGCGGCGCTTTGCTGTCAGGTCTTCTCTTCGGCTGGTATCGCAGCCGAAACCTCGCGATCGGCAATATGCCGACCGGCGCATCGACGCTTCTGCGCGATCTCGGGCTGGCAGGTTTTGTTGCGGTCGTGGGACTTCAATCCGGCCTGCAGGCGGTGCAAACGATCGCGACGAGCGGCCTTTCCATTTTCCTCATCGGCGTCGTTGTGACGATCCTGCCGTTGATCATCACCATGCTGTTTGGCCGCTATGTCCTGAAATATGACAACACGGCTATTTTCGCCGGTGCCCTTTCCGGCTCGCGCAGCGCCAACCCGGCCTTCGGGGAAATTCTCGACAAGGCCGGGAATTCCATTCCCACGGCACCCTTCGCCATAACCTACGCCCTTGCCAACGTGTTCCTGACCCTGCTCGGCCCTCTGGTCGTCGCATTTGCTTGAGGAGACAATCATGCCCCGCACCGATTACAGCCAATACGCCAAGCTCAGCCCCTTCGAATTGAAGGATGCCCTTATCAAAGTTGCCTCAGCGCGGGAAAACCGGTTGATCCTCAATGCCGGCCGCGGCAATCCGAACTTCCTTGCAACTTTGCCGCGGCGCGCCTTTTTCCGCCTCGGCTTGTTTGCGGTTGCTGAAGCAGAACTGTCCTTTTCCTATATGCAGAATGGCGTCGGCGGTCTGCCGAAGATTGAAGGGATCGAAGCCCGTTTCGAGCGGTTCATTTCCGAACATCGCGCGCAGCCCGGCGTGGTTTTCCTGGGACGCGCCCTCAGCTATGTGCGTGACCAGCTTGGCCTTTCAGCCTCCGACTTCCTGCACGAGGCTGTCGAGGGGATTCTCGGCAGCAACTATCCGGTACCGCCGCGCATGCTTCGAATGAGCGAAGAGATCGTCAAGCACTATATCGTCAAGGAAATGATCGGCGGTTTCCTGACCTCAAGCGATATCGATCTGTTCGCAACCGAGGGTGGAACGGCTGCGATGACGTACATCTTCAACTCGCTGAAACAGAACAAGCTCATTGCGGCCGGCGATAAAGTCGCTATCGGCATGCCCGCCTTCACCCCCTACATCGAAATACCTGAGCTGAACGATTATCGGCTGAAGCAGGTTCACATCAATGCCGATCCCGCTGCGGGGTGGCAGTATCCCGATGAAGAACTGGACAAGCTTCTCGACAAGGACATCAAGATCTTCTTCTGCATCAATCCAAGCAATCCCCCATCGGTCAAGCTCGACACCCGGAGCCTGGAACGGATCACAAAGATCGTCGCGGAAAAGCGCCCCGATCTGATGATCCTTACGGATGATGTTTACGGCACCTTTGCCGATGATTTTAAATCTCTCTTTGCCACCTGCCCGGCCAACACGCTGCTGGTTTATTCTTTCTCCAAATATTTCGGTGCAACGGGTTGGCGTCTTGGCGTCATTGCGGCACAGCAGGGAAATATCTTTGATGCAAAATTGAAGGATCTGCCAAAATCGGACCGCAAGGAACTGGAAGAACGGTATTCGACACTGGTGCCTGACGTGTCGAAGCTCAATTTCCTCGACCGGCTGGTCGCCGACAGCCGCACCGTGGCGCTGAACCACACCGCCGGCTTGTCGACGCCCCAGCAGATCCAGATGGTCCTGTTCTCGCTCTTCGCGCTCATGGACGAGAGTGATGGCTATAAGGCGGAGCTGAAGAAACTCATCCGCCGCCGCGAGGCCGCGCTTTATCGTGAACTCGGCCTGTCGCCTCAACCGGACGAGAACGCGGTCGATTATTACACATTGCTCGATCTCGAAGACATTACCAGAAGACTATATGGCGATGCCTTTGCGGATTGGGTTAAAAAGAATGTCGCGCCCACCGAGCTCCTGTTCCGCATTGCCAACGATACCGGCATTGTCCTTCTTCCGGGCAGCGGTTTTGGCACGCGTCAACCCGCGGGGCGTGTATCGCTCGCCAATCTCAATGAATATGAGTACGCCAATATTGGACGATCACTCCGCCAAATGGCTGATCAGATTTACGCGGACTACGCGAAAAAACTGAAGAAATAGACCCTGTACAGCAAACGGCGATCTCGCTCTAGCCAGATACCTGTACCGAGATCGTCGTACCCTGTTTGCTTGTCGAGATATCGAGCGTGCCGTTCAGCGGTCGAAGACGCGCCTCCATGCCGGACAGGCCAACACCTATGCTGACGCGCTTGCGTCGTTCGATGCCGACACCATTGTCCCTCACCGTCAAGGAAAGACGCGAATCTGTCGTCGAGCTGTTCCGGACGAGCCTGATGACAGCTTTTGTCGCTTTGGAATGCCGGTAGATGTTGGTCAGGGCTTCCTGCACAATTCGAAAAAGGGCAAGTTCGACACCGGCCGGCGGCCGTTTTACGCCAAGAACGGGATCGACCCGCAGTTCGATATCCATGCCACTTCGTTCCTCAAATCCTGCGATGAGGAGTTCCAAAGCATTCGGCAGCCCGGATTCATCCAGCATGGGAGGATGCAGCAGATAGGAAAGCGTCCTCAATTCATTGTTGCTGAGCGTAATCAACTGGGCCGTGCGGGACAATGCCGACGACGATTCCGCGTTAAGCTCTGGCAGATTGGATCGAAGATTTTCCAGTTCCATGGCCGCGCCTATCAGATGCTGACCTGTCGAATCGTGCAGGTCTCTTGCAATGGAACGCCGCTCTTCATCCTGCGAAACGAGAAGCTTTTCGCCAACCTCCCGGAGCGACTGGTTTGAGCGCAGCAAGGCGATTGAACGACTGCGCGCGAACCATGCCGTCGTTATAAAGGCAGCCAATGCCGTCCCCAATACCAGGCTGTAGATGCGAACCGATTGCCGCCAGCCCTCCATCAGGGCATTCTCATCGATTCCGTATGTCACATAAAACGGGAAGTCGAGAACTTTTCGATAAGCGACGATGCGGTCGATTCCTTCCGATGACGTAACACGATGAACTTCGCCCGACTCCGGGTTCCTGGCAATTGCCGCCGCAAACCATGCCGGCGCGGCTGCACTCCCCTCCCAGAACGGAACATTCACCACGACATTGCCGTTCACACGCAGCAATTGGGTGGCATCCGTTTGGGAGGCAGCGCCATTGAACAATCTTGAGAAATAATCGATGGGCATTGTGATCAATATCAAGCCATCGAACTTGCCGCCGGGACGGCGAAGCGCTTTGCTCATGGTCAAAGACGGCTTTCCATACACACGCCCAATCAATGGCTCGCCCATGAACGTCGCGTCCGATGTATCGTCGCGATGGAAACGAAAGTAATCCCTGTCGGATACATTCAGGGACTTTGCCGGAAAGCCTTCGCTGTAGGATACAAGCAAACCCTCCGCATTAACCAACGCAATAACGCCCGAGTGTTTCAAATACTGCTTCTGGGTTGCCAAATGTTCTGAAACCCGCTCTGAAGCGGCAATTTCAGCCCAGGGGATCGCACCGACTTCAGCTGCAAGGTCGTTCAGCACCATGTCATTGGCTTCCAGAATCTTGCCGACATAGGCCTCAAGCAAAGCTGTTTTCTGCCGCAACTCGATTTCCGCCTGGGAGATCATTCTTCCCCGGCTTTCAAAAGCGCCGACGACGAAAACCATGACGATAACAAAAACGCTTAGCAGCATAAAAAAGCCGTAAGACGACAGCGGCAATCCCGACGCATCGGCGTGATTGCCGTTCGAGAGTGCGTTTCCGCGTGGCGCTATCAAGCCGCAACGTCGAAGCAGATCGGGTATCAGTTTAATGCCCCAGCGGTCGCCATGTCTGCGTAATATCCTCAATTGTCATATCCGAACAAAATCATGGGAGCTTTCGTGATTCGATGTCCCTTGCTGGATCTATAAAGTAGATCTATCCGTATATGAAAATATTACATTATAAAGCGGCGGTGTTGATCAGCACAAAATTTATTATGCAGTCTATACATAATTCAGCTGATAACCCTTACTGGTGAAACTGCGACATCCTCCAATAAATACAAACCAATACAAATTGAAGAATACTGTCGCAGCGACAATACTCCCAATTGTGAATCGGCAGGAATCCGTACTGTCTTCCCACCTCCGGAGCGATATGGATTATCTTCATGCATCAACCGGCTTCCAGCTCTCGTCGGGAACCAAGGTCAAGACGCCGGCCATTTGCCGGACGCGCTGCGAATGATCGCAATCACCCGCAGCGCGCATCTGCTATTTCTTCACGGCGGTAAAAGTCCCGAGGTTGAAGAGCTGGACCCGGCGGTTGTCTGCCGCTGTCGGATTGGACCCTTCGATCGGATATTCCTGTCCGACACCGACCGCAAACAGCCGTCCGGGCTCGATTGCAAACGTCGTTGCAAGGGCGTCCTTGATGGCGTCCGCTCGCTCCTGGCTGAGCTGAAGATTGTGCTTGGCGTCACCGGTCGAACTCGTATGTCCGACAATGAGGAACTTGTACTTCAACAGGTTGGGATGGTGGAGCGCATCGGCGAGCAGTCCGATTGTCCGGTAGGAGCGCGGCTCGATCGCAACGGAGTTGTTGTCGAAATTGAGCTCGACGAGCATCTGCGGAAGTTTGCTGACCTTGTTCCAGTTCGGCAGCGTTTGCAGGTTCTGTCCGGGGTTGCCAAGCGCCTCCTGCCGAAGCAGTTCGACATCGATGATTGGAGCGGCTTTCGTGACCTTGCCAAGGCTGGCGGTGATCCGCTGCTGGGTCACTTCCTGCGCAGAGGCGCCGATGGGCTGGAACATGATACCGGCTGCGATGATGATGCCAAGTCGACGAGCGAACATTGTCTTTTCTCCTGTGGGGCGCATGGTTCACCGCCATCCGGCGTTGGTGATTGCCTGATTGCATTCGCCGCTGACGATCTTCTGTGTCTTGATCAGGCAGGACAGCTGGTAGCCGTCGCCCTTGATACCGCGGCAATGCCGGGCGATGTCGCCTTTGCAGACGTTGAAGTAGGCGGTCTGGGCTTCCCGGCGCTGCCCGATGGAACCAGCCACCGCGTTGAACGATGACGTGCATTTCGGCGAAATCTTCGCAGCGTTCTTCGCAAGACAGTTTGCAATGACCCCATTGCCAAGGTTCAGGCCGGCACAGAACTTTTTGATATCCGGACCGCAGTCATTGGCAAGTGTCGTGACGGCATCGCCATAGCTGATGGTCTCGGCACGCCCGGCGGCGCTCAGTGCAAGAAGGGCGATGATGGCCGCCCCACCCAAAACGATAAATCTGTTTGACATGTCTCGATCCTATCCACTCAGTTTCACGTGCAGTCCATGGGTTGATCCGGTGCTCCGGTTCATCGGCTGGCCGTAGCGATGATGGCGGCGACATGGCTTCCAACGATCACCAGCAGCTTCAGATATTCCAAGCTGAACGAAGCAAAATCACGCGATGTGCGAAAGTACGTAACCGTAACAGCAAGCGTAGGTGAGAGATTGCATCGGGTGCGAAGCGATCTCCTTCCCACTTCCATCTGCGAACAGCGTCAATCCGGTTATGTCCAAGCTGCATCCCGCAACACAGGCGGATCTTGAGGCTATGGCTTCGTCCGGCCACTGGGGAACAGGAAGGTAATTCCCGATTTTATGCCCCACTCCGGTGACTGATCCGGTCCTTCAATCCAATATTTTCCGCCGATCGAAAGGCTCACCGTCTGCTCGCCGATCTTGACAATCTTGGAAAAGGATACGGAGGCCGGGAGGCTCCAGTTCCCGCCGGTCCAGTCATAGGACGCGTCCAGGCTGGCGGATATCGTCCGGCCCTTTCCGATGTGCCATGCGATGAAAGGCTGGACTTCCGACTGGTTGACATCGGGTCTTCCAGATGACCCGAAGAGCGACCACATGTGATCGAAGGACGCTCCGGTCGTCACATTCTCGGTTTGAAGCAGCAGCAGTCCGGACGGCCCCGCCGAAAACTTGCCGGAGCCGAACATCGTATTGGTCGCAGTCGGGAACGACAACTGCGGTCCAAATGCCCAGATAAACGCTCCGTGCGATGACGGCGTGAACGACAGGTTCTGGCTTATGTCCCCCAGCCCGAAACGGCCAGCGTCAGGTCCTGCCGGGTCGGAATAGGCAAATGGTATGTCCGTGTGCGAGATGAGATTCCAGTCCGCATTGAGCGAAAACGGGATCACGGGCTCGATGTCCAAGGTCTGATAGAAGCCGTGACCGGCACTGCTGTTCGCAAAATCACTGTCACTGTGAACCGGAACACTGATCATGAACGAAGCGGGATTTGACACCTTTTTCGCCAGTTCGTCAGCGTCATCGGCATAGGCACTGACCTGGGCCGTGACAAATCCGGACACCAGCAGAACTGCTGCTGACAAAGAATATCGAACACGCATCGTTATCAGCCTTGCTTCTGAATCCTGGGAGAGCCCTCTTTTCATGGTTCAGGATGCCATCCGTCCGCCCCCGGTGAGAAGTACGTTACGGTTACGCCCAAATCCCGAGCGCCACGGTTCAGTTGAATGTGTAACCGTAACGTACTTTAGAGGCTCATGCCTGCTGCACTAGGTTGTCCTGACGATCCGCCAACTGAAGGCCAGCCTCATGAAATCAGCCGCCGTACTGAATCTCACTCTGCTCGCTGCGATGCAATGTACTGCAGCAACGGCGCAACAGGTTTCCAGCGACGAGCTAAACAAATCCAACAATCCTCTGAATCCTGCCATAACGCTCAATTTTCATAACTATTATTACCCGCCGACCAGCGGACCGGTCAGCGTCGATGGCAATGCATTCTGGCTGCGCGGCATGGTGCCCGCGATGATCTTCGATACCCCCAATCTTTTCCGGTTTTCCATGCCGTACATCACGGAGCCCACGCTTGGCGGCGGACACACATCCGGTTGGGGTGATCTCGTCGTGTTCGACATTCCGGTTTTCGAGCAGAAGGGCTGGGCGTTCGGTGTCGGTCCCCTGTTCAGTTTTCCCACCGCAAGCGAGGACCGTTTCGGCAGCGGCAAATGGCAGGCAGGTGCGGCGGGCGCGTTTGTCGTACCGCGCGACTGGGGGCTTATCGGCGGCCTGGGCACCTATCAGAAATCATTCGCGGGAGATGAGGACCGGGCTGATGTCGAACTGGCTGAGTTTCAGCCGTTCATTTTTTATAACCTGCCCAACGGTTTCTATCTGCAGTCGACAGCGTCGTGGACGTACAATTTCGAGAATGACAATTGGGCAATTCCCGTTGGTCTTGGCGTTGGAAAGATGTTTCAGCTGACCGATGATCTGAAAATGAACGCGTTTGTTGAGCCGCAATATACCGTAGCCAGTGAAGGTATCGCGCCGGACTGGAAGGTCTTCTTCGGGCTGACGTTCTCCTATTCACTGGATAAGTTCATCAAGAAGCAATAGCGGCTGCCACAGGGCGCAGGTCGGCTTGGAAAACCCGCCAGCCGGGAGCCGGCGGGAACCCCTGCCCGATCCACGAAGCTGGGGCGTTAAGGTCCGCCCCTGAACAGCATACTTTCCGCTAAATGGACCGGCTTTTCAGATTTATACATAAATCAATGACTTCGCTCTCGATTTCGGAGCAAATGGTTTCATACTCCTTGATCAGGTCTGCATTTGACCTTGGATCACGGTTCAGTTGGTCAAGGGCAGTTGTCGCATCGTCAAACGCGTCGCACAGTCCCATGAGTGCCTTGTTTTTCGCGCTCTCCATTTGCAGCTGCCCCCGCAGCGCAGGCAGCTTCAGCATCAACTTCCAAAGTCCTCGCTGTGCCGACGCCATCTGAATCACTTTCGTCTGACCCGCCCCGTATCGGTCTGGCATGCTCCAGCGAGCAGCCAGCCTGATACATGATGTATCGGCAAAAATAATATGGCAGTACGTTACGGTTACTTATCCGGACAATACACATTGGGTGAATGTAACAGTTACGTACTCACATCCGGACAAGGTCGTGAATATCCTTCCGCAATCAAACGCGGAGAGTCATTCATGAAATTTATCACCCTTATGACAGCCGTTGCGGCCAGTATTCTCTCCGCCACCTGTTCTTTTGCCCAACAACATGAGGATGTGAATGCTGCCAACAACCCGCTCACGCCCAAGATAACCATCAATTTGCATGACTACTACGTGCCCGAGCTTTCCGGGTTGCCGGGCAACCGGTATGCCAATCAGTTCCTGCTGCGCGGCCTGATACCATCAGACATGTTCGGTGCTCCGCAGCTGCTCCGGTTCACGCTGCCTGTCGCGACAGCGCCGGAATTTCCGGCGGGGTACAGCACAGGGCTCGGCGATCTCACCCTGATGGACCTCTTTCTGGTTCCCGGAAAAAAGGTGTCTTTCGGTTTAGGCCCTCTCGTCGTGCTGCCGACGGCGACGGATGACGTGCTTGGATCGGGCAAATGGCAGGTCGGTGCCGCTGGTGTGGTTGTCGCTCCCCAGACCTGGGGATTGATCGCCGGATTGGCCACCTATCAAACCTCGTTTGCCGGCCCGGAGAGCCGCGAGGATGTTTCCCTTGCAACATTCCAGCCGATCGTCAATTTCAATCTGAAAGATGGCTTCTATCTCCGCTCCACGGCCACCTGGAACTTTGATCTGGAAAGCGGAAACTACTCGATCCCTGTCGGGCTCGGCGTCGGCAAAGTGTTCCAAGTCAACGACAAGGTTACGATGAATGCGTTCGTCGAGCCTCAGTATACGGTGTTCGACCATGGCGCCGGCAATCCCGAGTGGCAGGTGTTCGCCGGGGTCAATTTTCAGTTTGCGCTCGGGAAGTAAATTCCACCCGTCACTTCACACGTGTCAGCCGCTTTACAGTCGCAAGCCACGATTGGTCGCGCTCTGAACCTCATTCGTAACAGTAACGTACTTCCGGCAACTTCAAGGGTACGAAACGATACTTCCACCCGCGCTTTGCGGCCGGTCCACCAACCCTACCGGGAGACCACGAAGTGAGCCACACCTACAATCTGCAACAGGAGGTTGAATCATCATGACAGCTGACCCCAAGCACAAGCGAGCGTCCTTGTGGAGCGCCTGCATACCGCGAGGAATCAGAGCCAAGACAGTGCTTTTGGCAACCGCGGCGGCTTTCACCGCCATCTCGTTCTCTCAATGGCAGGGCACTCAGCCTGCCTATGCGCAAGAGGCGGTCAAACCCAATATTCTTGTCATATTCGGCGATGATATCGGCCAGTCCAATATCAGTGCTTATACACGCGGGCTCATGGGCTATCAGACCCCGAATATCGACCGCATCGCCAAGGAAGGCATGATGTTCACGGACTATTATGCCGAGAACAGCTGCACCGCAGGCCGCTCGTCATTCATCACCGGCCAATCACCCTTGCGCACCGGCCTCTCCAAAGTTGGCGCGCCCGGCGCTCCAGTCGGCCTGCAGGATCGGGATATCACTATTGCCCAGGCCCTCAAGCCGCTCGGCTACAACACGGCCCAGTTCGGCAAGAACCATCTTGGTGACAAGGACCAGTATCTTCCGACGAACCACGGCTTCGACGAATTCTTCGGCAATCTTTATCACCTGAATGCTGAGGAGGAGCCGGAACGCCCGTACTGGCCCAAGGACCCGAACGATCCGTTCGTGAAAAACTTCTCACCGCGCGGCGTGCTGAAAGCGACCGCTGACGGCAAAATCGAAGACTCCGGCGCGCTCACCACCAAACGTATGGAGACGATTGACGACGAAACGACGGGTGCTGCAATCGACTACATCAAGAAGCACGGCAAGGAAGACAAGCCGTTCTTTGTGTGGATGAATACCACCCGTATGCACGTCTTTACCCACGTTCGCGAAGAATACCGCGGCAAAAGCGGTATGCCCGGCAACGAATATGCCGACGGCATGTGGGAGCATGACCAGGATGTTGGCAAGCTCTTGAAGACACTGGATGACGAAGGCCTTACCAAGAATACGATCGTTGTCTATGCCACCGACAACGGCCCCAACATGTTCTCGTGGCCGGATGCCGCGATGACCCCCTTCAGAAGTGAAAAGGATTCCAACTGGGAAGGCGCGTTCCGCGTCCCGGCGATGATCCGCTGGCCCGGCAAAATCAAGCCAGACAGTGTCAGCAACGAGATGTTCTCCGGGCTGGACTGGTTTCCGACACTTCTTGCTGCGGCTGGCGATAAAGACATCAAGGATCGCCTGCTGAAAGGCACGGACGTTGGCGGAAAGACATTCAAGGTGCATCTCGACGGGTACAATCAGTTGCCGTACCTGGAGGGGCAACAACCCAAGGGCGCGCGCAACGAATTCTTCTATTTCGACGACGATGCGAAACTCGTCGCCATGCGTTGGGACAACTGGAAGGCCGTCTTCTGCGAGCAGCGCGCACCCGGTAATCTCAACATCTGGCAGGATCCACTGGTTTGCCTGCGGTTGCCGAAGATCTTCAATCTGCGCATGGATCCTTACGAGCGCGCCGATATCACCTCCGATCAATATAATGATTGGCTGGTAAAGAATGCTTATCTCGTTGCCATTGCCACCATGAAGGCAACGGTATTCCTCGAGACTTTCGTCGAATATCCGCCGAGTCAGAAGCCAGCGAGCTTCTCGGTCGACCAGGTGGAAGAGTCTGTCCACAAAAAGATCGACGAAGCTCTCGAGAAAGCTGCGGAACAAAAGAAAGCCAAATAATCCTGGAGAGGCCGCCTCTGGCGGCCTCTTCCTCTCACTATGCAAGGAGGCTTCCTGATGACCGCCAATGCGGACCTGCAGCCGAATAGGCACTTTCGCGACAATGCAAGCGACATGGCTGAGAGCCACGCTGCCGTCGGCGCATCGCTGTCTATCGCCATATTGCTGCTGTTTCTCTCCGGATTCTCGTCTCTGGTATTCCAGGTCGTATGGATCAGGCAGTTGTCGCTTGTGGTCGGCGTGGATGTTTATGCCGTGACCGCGGGAGTGGCAGCATTCATGGGAGGGTTGGCGCTTGGCGGCATTGCATTCGGCAGGCAGGCTGACAGGTTCGCAAACCCGCTTGCTCTCTATGCCGGGCTCGAAGCGGCAGTGGCATTCTGCGGCATTGGTTTAACAATATTACTTTCACATTATGCCCTGCCGTTCGTGAAGCTCGAAACGTTCTCGCCGGTTATCGCCTGGTCGACCGTCTTCATTCTCATCGGAACTCCGGCGGTTCTCATGGGCGGCACACTGCCGGCTCTGATGCGCTCGGTGACATCGATCAGCAACAATATCGGTTCGGCGGGCGGTCGCCTCTACGCCGCCAACACCGCCGGTGCGATTGCGGGCACGCTCGCTGCCGCGTTCATACTGATCCCCTCATTGGGTATTTCAGGTGCAGCCTATGTCGCCGCCGCTTGCAGCATTGTCGCTGCCGCAGGATCGTGGGCCATTCCCCGACGCGCCCCTCCCGCGGGGCAGACCGTCCAGAATTCCCAGCCCCACAGCGGCGATGTGCGTCTCGCACTCGCGCTTTATACTGTCGCAGGCGCGGTAGCTCTCGGCTATGAGGTTGTATGGACCCAGTCCATTGTTCAATTCATGAGCACCCGAAGCTTTGCCTTCGCCATCGTATTGGCGACGTATCTGTTCGGGCTTTCCCTCGGTTCTGCTGTGATGGCAGGCAAAATCGATCGTTTGAAAAACCTGTGGAGCATGCTGGGTCTTCTTCTTTCCGGAGCCGGGCTTGCCGCCCTGATCTCGACAGCACTGTTGGGAAACTGGATCGTTACGGCACAATCGCTGG
>Ga0265299_10005353_pt1 | contig 11910 bp, 6 predicted proteins | sample AusTroGonzalo_MG_4_FD_193485 | JGI IMG/M metagenome (GOLD analysis project Ga0265299, IMG submission 193485) | Bovine rumen microbial communities from tropical cattle in Woodstock, Queensland, Australia - Gonzalo_02 | ecosystem: Host-associated > Mammals > Digestive system > Stomach > Rumen ...
GAGCCCGTAGTTCCATAAGAGATATGCCATAGTAATCGGCGAACTTCTTTGCACCATCCTGGTACCCCTCCTTACAAGCCATAATACCCTTTATATTGCCTACATCATATAATACGCCAAAGAAATCGCGTACCCTACCAATAGAAATCTTCTGATTATAGTTCTTGCATTCTATCGCAACCCGATGCACTTTCCCATCTTTCTTGTACTCCCAGTAAACATCTACCTGGTGCTCTTGACCTGACTTGCCCTTCAGTTTCACATTATGCAGCACAAAAGATGGAACAAGTCCTTTATATGTGGACAACAGTTCACACACTTCCCATGTAAACAACTCATATTCAGTATTAACATCCATTGTTTATTACGTAAAATATGCTATTATTTATTATATGCCTCATTAATAGACATACAGCAGTACGATCCTCTACTGTGTTATATTGGCGCTTATCTTTAAAGTTCTATAGCCTCCATATCCTTCAGACAGTGTACATCAACAACTGATTGCAAATACTCCGAGTCATCTGAATTAAACATTCTCTTCAACCGCCCGTCACAATAATTAAAAAACAGAGACACAGGCAGAACAGATGAAGCCGATACAACCTTTGCTATGGTCTCTTTATTTGGCAAACAGTGGCGATTAATACCGTCAGAACTAATAACATACCTTTCCCCTGCAATCAACTTAAACAAATCTAAACTATTATTGCCAGAACTCCCATGATGTGAAAGCAAAACCACATCACAGTATAACTTATTAGTTTCACTATAACCTAGTTTAGATAAAGAAGCTACAACTACAGAAGGTATAGAATCTGAAAGCCATAGAATTCTCTTTCCTCCAAATTCAAAAATGGCAGCGATACTGCTAGCATTCTCAACATTGGCGTCTTCTTGAAAACCGTCTAACTTAAACTGATCCAAAGGGGTTGAATAGTCATCCGTCACACAACCGGCTTTTACGCTTATTTCATCTGTCTCCGACTTACATAAAGGACGATTGTTTGAATACTTTTCTCTCAACTTATTCAATTTGTCCTTATTAGGTGACAGGATTGTGACTTTCATTCCATCAATATTAAGGAACTGTCCTTCCACTACATCATAAGAATCAGACGGACTATGCGTTTGAATGTGTTCGTAGACTTTGTCTCCTGATACAATTCCACATAAAACGCCATCCTTCGCATCATAGGTTTTTTTTATGGTATATCTCCTTGGAGCGTTATATACCCATCGGCTTACTATGCTTTTAAGAGAGTCGTTCAACTGAATATCTTTGATAAATCTTCTGGCACCGCCAATGTGATCATCATGAATATGGGATAAAAAAAGAGCGTCAACCTGTTCTGATGCTTCAACAAGATTAAGGAAAACATCTTTCAGCACAAATTTATAAGTCTTAGGATGTCCCATATCAAGCAATATGTTACGATGCTTACCACTTTCACCCTCATATTTCAGATGAAAAGCATCTCCACACATAGCCTTATAACAAAACAACTTCATATTACACCCTTTTATACGTCTTTAGGTATCCCTTCGGATTATTATCAATATCCAAATAGTATACACCACATGGATTATATTCACATATACACCCCATACCTCCACTAATATAAACTCTCTTTTCTCCTCTCACAAGCCATATGATACTCAGGCCACTCTGTTTAAGGAAATGCAAGAGAGGCTTCTTTTTCAAAAGTATCTGATCATACCCATATGTGATGGCAATTATTTCACCAGATTTATCTAAGTATTGACCGTCTTGGGCATCATATTGCATTCCCAGTCCCTCAAACAACATCCGACATGGAATACTAAACCTTTTGATCGTTCCGGATTGATCTCCTTCGATATGACCACATGCCATTTCACTAGAAAACATGAAAGGGACACTGAGACCATCTTTATAGTTAAAACCATTATTCTCGTTTCTATAGACATCTTTATATGCCGGCGACCAAAATTTTTCTCTATTAACAAGATACTGCCAATCGTCTGACGGGATCTCGAATTCCCCCCATAAGTTTCTATTCTCAAGAGACTGGATAGCTTCCACAGTATCTTGCTCTTTTACTAGAATAGCATCGATATAGATGGCCACGTCATGTTTCATGAGATTATGTTCATACCTTTCCTTGCCAATCTCTTTGGGTTCGTCCCAACTTTTAGAATTATTCAAAGTGAGCCATTCCACCCCGCCATCATCTACTTTCTGTATAATAGACACAGGATCTGGTAAATCTCTAATCAAAGACGCCCACGCATCGTCAGATCCATTATATGCCCAATTATCATATTTTTCCTCTTGATACCATTTCTGTTCCTCAACATAATCATGATTATCGGACGTTTCTATGTCAACCACCTTCTCTCGCGCTATCATTGAAGGATTTATATTCCTCAGAAAAGATTGCCATGTCCCGTGAAAAATCTCATGTTCACCAGATCCTTCATTTGCGTATTCGTCCTCAAACTTATAATTATCAGCCAAAATACCCATTACCTCGTGGAATGCAATCCATTGGTATTTTTTACCTATACGGTCAATTCTTTCAGAATGGTTAAATGTCCAACCCTTCGCAAAGCGGTCATAATTTCCATGTAACTTCACATCAAAGCCCAAATCATATGCTCTTTTAACTACCCAATTTCTAACGCCATCACATTTAAACCTACTGGCAGAATAACTATGTAATGGCAACTCTTTGACATAGTATGGTATCATCACCTCATTGATAACCTTCAATTGCTCTTCAGACAAAGCCTTCTCAATACTCTCATTAAGCACGTCAAGTATATTGTCGCGAATAGTCTTTTGTTTTGATTCTTTGGTTACTTTCAAAAAGCCAAGCGCTTTGTATTGAGAAACCATCCGGGCTACTTTTTTCCAATCTCCCTTAAACATGCGTTCAGCATTCTGGTAAGCTTTTTCCTCAGCGAGAGATATTGGATAAAAGTTTTCAATTATCGGTTCTGCAATTTTATTCCAGAAATCTGCTAATCCTCCTTTCACTGAATCCCATATCATATTATGCTCTGCTCCTTGTTTTTCTTTATAGTCTGGCTCATCATAACTGATATGGAGATGTTCAACATCTTCATCTGTAGGCCATTTAGGAAGTGTACTTGAATATGGCGGGCGCACTTTCCTCATATTAACATGGGAAAGCCCAACTTTATAGTAGGCATATTCAACGATGTTCCTTGCATGATCTCTAAGCAAAATATCTTTTGGGGGGGTATTGTGCTTAAATATGGTGTTATAAACATACCTGGCTAGTTTCTCGAGATCCTCGTCAGAAGATGTTCTCAAAGCAACGCCATAGGCAACCGCAAATAATCTTTCATAAATGTACATGTCATCCACATTTTCAAATGAACGCATGGTTTCAATTAGCACATCCACCTTCTCCGATAGTAGATTCACAAGTGCCTTAGTAGCTTCATCACGATGTTTGATATATGTTGATGACAATAACCAACATAGCATAATAGCCGCCAGTCGTGTAGATTCCGGATATGCATTCGCCGATACTCCTTCAGACCATGCCCAGTCAATCAAACGGCGTAAAGGATTGGCACACTTATTATCATCGTAGTCAGCACAATCGTTGAAGAAGAACTGAAACTCCCCATCTCTTTGTGGCATTGTCCCTTGCATCATTATCGCATGGAAATAATCTGCATTAAAAGGATGATTGGGAATTGTAGAAAGCTCAGCTAGTTTATAATACCATACATATGAGTCAATACTACAATAGGCTGAGGCTAGGAACTCCCTTATAGATTCCTTGTCTATTGATTCAATAGAACGCCAACACAAACTATTTATCTGGACTTCTGAAATAGTATCAAGACATGTACTATACCCTCTCTCATACTCTTCCTTTGGAATATAACTAATTACATCTGTTATCTCATGAGCATATTTTTCAGGAATTAAGATAGCCATGGCCTCAATAATTCCTTTGAACGCCCATTGTTGGTCAACAAAAATAGAACGTAGTGTTTTATCAGTATTAATATTACTAACAAATGATTCCCAGTCTTGATAGTTGCTAACTATTTCACGTGCTATTATAAAGTCGCTGATTCTTTGATATGAGAAAACAACACAATCGTTATTATCTTCACATAATGGATCCTTTGCCTTTAGCAGCACATTGTTATCAATAAGGTCTGCAAGCAAATCGTGACAAGCTGGGAATCGTTGTAGTAGTATTGCATCAGCATCTCTCTGCTTTAAAAGATTGTATTTGGCTTCAAATACTGGTATAGCAAGCAACTTAATTGATGTACTAACTACATCCCTGTATTTATATTCCCTTTTCTTTTCTGCAAACTTCTTATTAAGATTCTTAAAATACTGGCTAAAAAGGACGGATACTCCGTTGAAGCCTTTAGGGAAGTCTTTCTTACCAGAAGCTTCTAAAGTGTCACATATGATCTTAAGAAACAAAGGATTGCAAAACTCTGGCGTAAGAATAGGTACATTGGGCAAGTTCAATTTGTATGCTATGCAGAATTGCTTGACAGCCTCATATTCCAACCCCTTAAAACCCTTGTGATTAATGACGGTTACATTACCAGTCGATTCTACATTATCGGGAATAACGTCATCATAATATGTATCACGAACAGAAACCACCAAGCCTATTGCAGGATATCGTTGAATTGATTTAATAAGGCCAGAAAGTCTATCTTTCCACAAAGTAGCAAGATTACTTTCATTCAGCGCATCAATCATTATTAGAACCCTAGATCCAACTTGACATCCTATTTGGTTTAAGCTGGATAATAATTCAGGATATGTGCCAGAAAAACCTATTTTTGATTTAATGGTCGTTTCATAATTACCTTCACCAAAATCGGAACCAAGAAACAATAATGTAGGAAGGCCATTCTCAATTCTATTACTGGCAATATCGCCCAGAAGATGAGACTTTCCGCAACCAGCTTCTCCAGTAATAATCAGGTAAGGTTTGTTTGCTAAATCAATCTTTAAATCTTTATAGTCTTGAGTAAAAGAGTACAAATCTCCTGAAATTTCCAGTAACCTTGTTTTATCTGCCTCAATCTCGTTTCTTATATTCTCGGCTACTTCTTTTGATGACGGATAATCTGAATACAAATTGTGACGTACTTGTTCAACCTCTCCTTCTAGATCTGTTACACGATTCATTAAATCAAAAAAATCAATACGACCTTTTACGCTCCTATCTATGTTTGCTAAAGCTTTGGAGAAATCGGTCCTAATAGATTTAAGTTTTGATTCAAGTCCTCCTATTCTTTTGGATCCTGGTCTGGTCCTATAACTCTTTTCTGTCAACCAGGAATCTATTGTTTTTACCAATCGATCATAATAACCAGGTGTCTTAGCAACGCATTCAAAATACTTTGCCGTCCCTGTTTTTACATTGACTTTTTTACAGTATCTGGGACCTAAATTGTCCACAGAATCTCTTACATTGTTTTCAAATGTCTTATGTCCTAAGCCATGGAGTCCTAGGTAAGTCAACGGAATAATCTTCTTATATGCTTGTCTAAGCAGATCATTAAATGATGTCAGCCTTTTAGCATAAATGATTTTGCCCTTATCCTCATCCGTGAATCGAGTAAAAATACCATTAATATATAGTTCCTCATATGCCTCAACAAATATTCCTCCACCAGACATTCCAATAATTGTATCCTCTCCGTAATCATCTAGTGTAGTAAGCTGGAACGCATGTTCAGATGGTATCTCTTGACGATAACTCATATTAATAGTCACTAAAGATGATTCTCCTGCTACACTTGTCTGGTCTAGACTTGCCGTTGGAAATCCTTTTGAAACAGCGTCTTCAAAGCCGGCTTTCTCACTAACAACAAATACTGATGGGAGTGTTGGATTAATAACTGTTAGTTCACGTAAATTGAAAACAATAATTCCCGCATCATCAACTGGATTACGCAGGATGGCTTGACTGACAGGTGTTACATATTCGTAGGAACCATGGTCTGGATTGTAAACCCTCAAGGTAACCTTGTCTGTTTCTGTCAACTCATCAAAACAATGATTGGCAGTCAAAACATATACTAATCCAGGTAACTGCCTGTTTGAATAAAGAACACCTGTTCCCAATTTTTGTTTGGAAGCGTCATCTTTATGCAACTCAACTGTTATCTGTGTTATTAAATCAAGACATTTTGACGTCATATACATTAGCATCTAAAGAAGCATCCATTGTAAAATTATAAAATTTTGCATAGTATATCAGCAAGTTACATGGAAAACTTATTTCCCTGTTTTCAACAGGGTATAGAGCATCTCAGAATACTATCTCATTGTTTATCTGTGATATTAAATGACAAATGTACTCGGTTATGATGTCAAAGACTTCTCGCAGCTCCTCATCTGACGATATAATATCACTGATCTTCGCGTCACACTTGGCTATAGCCTTGTTTATCTCTGTGATGAGATGCTTGCTGGTAAACGACATGAAAGCCCTAATTGCACATCAACCACAAGACCGTTCAGAGAATAATGGCCGATATGGGATTGAAAGCCAAGATCAAACGTGTTAAGTATAGGTCGTACAAGGGAGAGATAGGAAGAGTGGCGCCAAATGTGATTGACCGGGATTTTAAGACCACAGGCATCAACCAGAAATGGGCGACCGACATCACTGAATACAAGATAAATGACGAAAAGGGATATCTCTCGCCTATATTGGATATGAAAAACTGCGAGATAATAGCATACGCCATATCACGTCATCCGGATCTTAATCTTGTTATGAAAATGATTGATGATGCCATTACCCGTAAAAATCCGCCTAAGGGACTTATACTCCATTCGGATCAGGGATGGCATTATCAACATAAGATGTATCAGAACAAACTAAAAGTCAATGGATTAATCCAAAGCATGTCACGAAAAGGCAATTGTCTGGATAACTCAATGATGGAGAACTTTTTTGGACTTATGAAGTCCGAGTTGCTATATTTGCAACGTTGGGATACTATTGATGACTTTGAAGCAGCACTGGATGAGTATATCAAGTATTACAACAATGACAGAATTAAACTGAGATTAGACGGAAAGAGCCCGGCACAATACCGAGCTCTCCAAATATCGAATCATTAATTAATCCGTCCAACTTTTGGGGTTCACTTCACTATGATGGTACCGTTTGAGCGATACTATCAATCAATACGTCTTCAACAAAGCAAAAACCGCAGGCGTATTAACACAAGCTTTCATAAGAACCGCCTTCCAGTAGTTCACCCCCCACCGGTCTTGTAATCCAACACAAGTATCATTAAGGCTTATGATCATTTCACTATCGGTAATCCCGGAAGGATAATTCCTAATTATGGCACATAGTTCCTCTATAACATCATCCGAACTATCAAGATAACGCGGCATTAAATCAAGTTTATCATAATGATTCTCTATTCTCTTCTGTAAAGTTGCATCATACCCCACAGGAAAACTCATATAGTATTTAATATCAATATTTCCATTCACTACCGATACATTCGCAAAGAAATACTGTATTGGCGGGATATCATCAATATAGAAATTGAGAAAACACCTATTATTACTCTCATCCAACCACACATTGTCTTTCTTACTATTACAGGTCGGACAGCACGGAATAAGATTAAATGGCATGGTACTATACTCCGGGTATGGTTTTTGAGGCAATATATGGTCTAAAGTTGCAACTTTATCAAGCTGACAATAGGGACACATATTGCTAATCCGCCCTTTGGGCGTTGTGGTTAGTTCGACCTTTAGTTCCTTAAACTTTTTCGCTCTGTAACTATAGAGTCCCCGTAGTGCATCCTTTTTCCATTCTGGCATATTTAACTGATGATTGCGCAATTCTTCAAGATTGTCAACATCCATCATCTTTTTATACAGCCCAAATCGCCTCCGTATTTTCCTCCTCAACAAAGAGCATTTCTGCATAATGGCGAGTTGTTTCCGCTCTACTACCTCCCTATGAAAACCAAAAGGGCTTTTACTGTATTTTGCCCTCTTCTTCATTTTGCTTATTTTTATATAAACTTCTCAGGTAAACATCCATTCCCAAGCTGAGAGGAACTTCATCGCTCTCAAGTGTTGCTTTTAAATCTTCATACTTATAGTCAAAAGCTAATTCTGAGAGCCGTTTCTTATAGTTACGCTGTACATTCTTTGAACCAAATATATCATCTGTAATAGTATTAAGTCCCGCCCCAATCGTTTCTACGCCAGGCTTTCTAAGAATCACCATATTATCCTCACGCTCCATTACATAGACACAATCTGAAGTCAATTCTCTGACAAGCAATGGAGAGTGTGTCACCATCACACAGCATGATTTATAATCCACCAACATATCGTCCAATGAACTAAGCAACTCCGCTATAGCATCTGGATGAAGATGGGTTTCTGGCTCATCAAGCAAAAGCAGTGTATCATAGCGCATCTCTGCCTCCAGACTCATAAATAGATAAAGCATGGTACTTTCACCCGAGCTCATCTTAGACAATAATCTACTTAACTTTGTAGTATCAATATCAAGAATTTCCCGATTATCTTTATGAATCTTGACAAACAAATCTCCAATTGCTTCAGTAAAAACAAGTTTGTCAAGGACTTTCTTAAGATGATCTGTTCTACCATACAACCTAATCTTTTTTGTAGCATCCAGTAATTCAGCAATAAAATCATCCTTACTTTTCGCAACTTGAGCCTCACCATTATTCTTTGTAAGACCAAAATGATAATAGTTTAGTTTCGCCGTATTCTTGGCTCTCTTAAAACCATCAAAAGGACTATTGGCTATGGAGATGACCTTACTTAGAATCGGCTTTGATGGCGTAAAAGCGTTAGAATCTTTATCAGATAAATCAATGGGAAGTTGAGTAATGAACAGGGTTTTACCCACGCCATTCTTTCCTATCACAGCGTAAATCCTTCTTTGAAGAAGGTGTGTATCATCACGAAAATTAAAAACAAACTCAATTTCATTTTCTGCGTATATTGGTTTAAACCTATACTTAAATCGATACCTATCAGCCACCTTTCTTCCCTGTAAAAGAAGTTGAGCCTCTCGTATTAATCTTTCAGCTTCATCTTCTCTAGTCAAACAACTATAATACTTCGTATTCCTAAATAAGTCATCAATATGCGGAAACACTGCCGCATCGTTCAAAGCAAGAAAAACAGATTCATAACTATCCCCGAATCGATTCTTTATCTGTTTGTAGTATTGTACATCTTGACCCAAGGAACAAAACTCTGCAGGTAAACGTAAAAACTCATCTGGCAACCCATCATTCTTCACATAATAATCTTGGCTTTCGCTGCATTCTTGAGAACTCTCTCGCTTAATAATTTTCACCAAGCCATAGGAATCATAATCATATTCAGTATGAAAGTAATAAAGATTGAATTGCAAATGCGCGTAACCATCACTCCATCCATCATCTGACACAAGTACAAAGCAAGGATACTTCCCAGGTCTATCAAATGAATTAAGTTTATGAGAAAAACCTCTTGGATTCTTCACCACAAGGATTGGTATAAGATTAGTAGAAATATCCCCAGACGCTAAGTCACCGACAATTGGTGTAACCATATATTGGGGCTTGCTCTCATCGTCATATCCGTATACAGCGATTTCAAAGCCAAGCGGTTTAAGCAGTTCATCTATACTATTTCTAAATAGATCTCTTACATCCTCTACTATTATAAACCTCTGGTCAACAACTGATTCTATAAAATCTTGATAATGATTAAGTGAATCAAGAAGCCCGAGTCTTGTAATGAATAGTTCGTCATCACTGTAATCATTGTAGTTATCTACCCAATGTTTCTTAATATCACCATAAAGGTCATTATAGCGATCATCATGAGAACGCATCGTTCTGAGTTCCCAGATAGACGAAAGAAACTCCATGATTGTGCCATATTCCTGAAGTTTCTCTACCAAGCCGAGCTGTATAACCTTCCTATACAACGGGAGGAATTGCTCTTTTGTCAAAAAAGGTGTTTTAACGACCATTAATCTATGCTATGGAAACAATTACGCATTTCTATTTTTCTTCTATTACATCCTCATCCCATACGTTTCCTTGAAGACATTGAAAGTCTCAATGAAAACCTTATCCAAAAGCAATAAAATGGCAAAATAAGAGAAATAGTTGCAGTTAGACATCTGGCTATCCTGCATCTCTGATAAAGTTATTGCATCTTGTTGATAGGACAATGTATTATGGGCACCTCTGTTTCTTTGTTTGAACAATGCTTTATACACATGTTCAATAGTTCCTCCAAGAAGCTGGCCCCCTAGTGCAAAATGCTCTGCTTTCCATGTCTTAAAATAAATCTCAAATTGGTGATAGTCTGAAGGAAATGACCGAGCTATTAATGATCCATTGAATACCGATGACATTTCATCCTTCACCGATTTAAGCATTGTGGATTTCTTTGAATCTAAATCCAGTTCACCTCCATACTCCTTAATCTTATCTTTTAGTAAAAGATATACATTCTTCTTGTCATCCAAGGACGAAAACTCTCCATAACTGACACGTCCTTGAAGCGTATTATATCTATAATCTAAATCCAATGTCGCCACTTCCCAACAAATATTACGCAATTTCTGTTCTTCAAAACCTGTCATTCTGAGAAAGACCGATTGCAAAAGAAGTCCCAACATCGGGTACGTATCTATACCATCTTGTTGTATACAACCTACTGTTGACACACCTTCTTGAAGGATTTCAAATACAGATGTATTTATAAAACCTGTTCTTACACTCATTTTATTATTCAAACATGGGTTTATACGCTTCAATAGACTCTTCTATCCTCTTTCTCAAATATTGTAACTGACCTGGGCGTTTCTTATGAGCCTCGTTTACATTATTGAGCAAAGAATCTATTTTTGTCTTTGCTCCCGTCCACTTTGAGAATTCATAATCCTCACCCTTTATTAACTGATAATAAATCAGCCCAGAATAGTAATAGTCAAGTTCAATAATAGAAGTACATTTACGGTCTTTCAGCCCTAATTCATCAAATGAATTCTTTAGTTTCTCAAGGTTTTCTACGTAATGATCCCTATCTATATCAAATTTCTCATGATTACCTTCTTTTGTCACATAGAAAAGCACAAATTGCTCATAAAGTGTTTCCCTATTACCTACATTACTAAAGCCCTCGGCAACTCGTCTCGCACCTACCTTGTTGTAATTTGATAACAAAGCCAAATAACGCACAAAATCCATAGATGATTTGTTTGCCGTAATACCCTTACAAAAGTCCGGTTCTAGCTCAGCCTGATAATTACCTCCTAAATAATACAATGCGGCTCGGCTTTCTTGGGCAGTTAGGTTAGTTCCTTCTCTGTTGATACTATGAAAAACGTTTGCCAAATATCTATTCTTTTCCACTTCGGTACAACTGGAATCTGGAACAAGGTATGCAAAATGGATAAAGTGTTTTGACAAAAATGTATCTGTTAGATTTACCCCGTCTACTACAAAGTCATTATAGCTGTCTGGATAATCAGTATTAATCTTTGACCTAATAGAGTCACGGTCATTACCTAATGCCATAAGATCCTTAAATGTCCATTCTGATAACAAGTCGTCATCAACATCTACGGCTGGGACATCGTTCTCGTCAGCATACTTCTTTTTACTAATAGGATTTCTACGCTTAGGGAATTTTCCGATATATGCCAATAATATTGATGTCAACCGTTGTTGGCCATCCAAAATCATATTCTCCTTCTTGCCAGTACTTGGGTTCTTACCAATACCTATAGTTACAGCAGGTAAGAAATAATACTCTTTGATTGATTTAAGGAGCCTTGATGCTTGCTCTTCTTTCCAAACAAAAAAACGCTGGTA
>Ga0265299_10005354_pt1 | contig 11909 bp, 8 predicted proteins | sample AusTroGonzalo_MG_4_FD_193485 | JGI IMG/M metagenome (GOLD analysis project Ga0265299, IMG submission 193485) | Bovine rumen microbial communities from tropical cattle in Woodstock, Queensland, Australia - Gonzalo_02 | ecosystem: Host-associated > Mammals > Digestive system > Stomach > Rumen ...
TCTCTGAACATCGGAACGGAGATATTCATTGACAACGATGACCCGAAAAATCTTTACGTGATAAGGATGGAACCGGAATATTCAATCGACAAGAAAGTGCCGCTCGGCTCGTTGGTGAATGTCTGGTATAAATCAATAGAAAACTTCGATTTTGCTTGGTATAAATACGAGAAATTCCGCCGTGACTCCATGGTTGAGTCGTGGAGAGTGCGTAAATTAAGCACCGACACAATAAATTACGTCATCGACAGCTTCAATTTTATCTTGAAAAACCGCAAGTTCTCCTACGACTCGGTGCAACGCGCTCTGGATATGCAGCTGATTTTCCGTAAAATCGAGCCGAAACCTGTCGTCGTTGAGGAAGTGATTGAACTCGATGATTGGGATTTCGATGATTATGAAATAGATACAAATTTCTTCTATGATGAATAAAAGATTAGTTTTAACGATATTTTGCGCCTTTCTTTTTGTGATGAATGGCAAAGCTCAGGAGTATCTGACCGGTTTCTGCGGCGGAATCCCTGAGGAAAACACAGTGGAACAGAGAGAGGAGACAGTGGCGACACTGCCGTTTTTCGATGATTTTACCAAACTCGGCATATATCCTGACCCTGCAAAATGGCAGTCGAGACAGGTGTTCGTCAACTCGGGCTTCCCGATGATGCCGGTCAACTACAGAGCCGCCACCTTCGACCTGCTCGACCAATATGGCAAGGTCTACTCGAATGGAAGTAGCAGCCCTTTCGTGGCCGACTCGCTTCTTTCAGTGAAGATTCGTCTCGATAGCATTGATAATCACGCTATTACACCTGAAGACTCGGTCTATTTCAGCTTCTACTATCAACCGGGTGGCTTCGGCGACAGTCCTGAGCGCGACGACTCACTCGTGCTTCAGTTCGGCTACGGATACGACGAATTGGTGTTCGACACTGTGCTTCAAAACTATGTCACGTTGAGGAAAACAGCATGGAAACAGGTGTGGGCGGCTGAAGGCCAGAGCTTTGAGTCGTTTGTCGATGAATGCGGTGAAAATCAATATTTTAAGAAGGTGATGATTCCTATTACCGACACCTGCTTCTTTAAAGAGGATTTCCGCGTGCTGTTCTTCAACTACGGAACGCTGCCATCCACAATGTATCCTAATGATAGAAGCAACATGGACGAGTGGAATATCGATTTGGTCTACCTCGACATGAACCGCAGCCTGGAAAACGACTCTTATCCGCTTGTGAGCCTGACAGATAAGTCACCGACATTCTTAAAACGTTATCAGGCAATGCCTTATAAGCATTATAAAGATAACCCTATTACCGAAATAAATAATGTTTTCGATGTCAACATTACCAATCTGGATATGAGCTCACACGAGGTGCGTTACTCTTGTGAGGTGAATGATAATAATTCAAGTTGGCATTATAATTATGTCGATAATCCACTGATAATCAATCAGTATGAGAATGTTGGCGTGATGACACGCAACGTGGCGATGGAGGATTTCATTTATCCTTACAACCTTGATGTTGACACCACTTCGTTCACGATTCGCCACTATGTCGAGGCTGTCGATGAAAACGGCAACATGATTGCCGGCGACTCCATCGTGCGCCATCAAGCATTTTACAACTATTTCGCATACGACGACGGCACTCCTGAGATGGGCTACGGCCTTGTGCCAAGTGACACTTACTTCGCGGCACAGTTCAAAGTGACGAAACTCGACACTCTGGGCGGTGTTCAAATGTTGTTCAACCGCACATTTAACGACGCAAATTACAACTTCTTCGACATTATCGTGTGGCGCGATAACAATGGCAAGCCGGGTGAGGTGCTCTATACCTTGAAAGACCAGCGCCCTGTGTGGAACGACAGCGCCTTGTACGCCTTCTCCAACTATGCTTTCAAGGAGATTGTCAAGGTCAACAGCACTTTCTACGTCGGATTGCGCCAGAGTTATTCAAAATCAATAAACATCGGCTTCGATGCGTCAAAAGATAACTCCCAATACAATTTCTATGACGCTGGCGAAGGCTGGAAAAACAGCACGTTCCCAGGCTCTCTTATGATTCGTCCTGTTATGGGAAAGAATCCGTATTTTATTGGACTTGATGAAAATCAAGAGGTTATGGACGCATTGACGCTTTACCCGAATCCTGCAACAAACTTTGTCCATATCGATGGCATTGACGAGAATAATTGTGATGAGATTGCAATCTTCGATATCACAGGACGTCTCGTTAAAAAATATCCATATTGTAAAGAATTGAATGTCAGCGAGTTGCAAAATGGAGTTTATATGTTGCGAGTCTCCACTGTAGATGGCTTATGCAGGACAACTAAATTGTTGATTTCCAAATAGTTATTGATATGTCAGAGGATTTTGTAGGCGTTATTGGAGATAACACTGAGGAAAGTACCGAACTTTTCGAGCATTTCAGAATTGTTGCCGATAAAGGTCAGACCTTGGTGCGTGTCGATAAATTCCTGCAAAACCGCTTGGAAAACGTGTCGAGAAACCGTGTGCAGAATGCCGCTAAAGCCGGAAGCATACTCGTCAACGACAAACCGGTGAAGTCGAACTACAAGGTGAAACCGTACGATGTGGTGACCGTAGTGCTGGCATATCCGCCGCGTGAGGTGGTCATCACGCCTGAAAACATTCCGCTTGACGTGGTTTACGAAGACGACGATGTCATCGTGGTGAACAAACAAGCCGGACTGGTGGTGCATCCAGGTCACGGTAACTTTGACGGCACGCTGCTCAATGCTTTGGCGTATCATTTCAAGGAAAACGGCTCGAAAGTGGAGAACGGCTTCGGTTATCTCGTGCATCGTATCGACAAGGATACCACTGGCTTGATGATAGTGGCTAAAAACGAGACCGCACAGACAATTCTTGCGGCGCAGTTCTTCGAACACTCGATAACTCGCCGTTATCAGGCTCTCGTCTGGGGCGATTTCCCTGACGACGAAGGTACTGTCGAAGGCAACATCGGACGGTCTCTGCGCGACCGCGTCGCCATGGCTGTCTATCCCGATGGAAGCCAGGGCAAAGATGCCGTTACACATTACAAGGTATTGGAACGTTTCAACTATGTGACATTGGTGGAATGCCGCCTGGAGACAGGCCGTACGCACCAGATTCGTGTGCATATGCAATATATCGGGCATCCGCTGTTTAACGACGCATTGTACGGCGGCGACAGAATCCTGAAAGGAACGACATTCTCGAAATACCGTCAGTTTATCGATAACTGCTTCAACGAGATTTCACGTCACTGCCTGCATGCCAAGGTGCTTGGCTTCGTGCATCCGACAACGGGAAAAGAACTCTATTTCGACTCTGAACTGCCGTCGGATATGCAAGCGGTGCTCGGAAAATGGAGAAATTATTTAAAGACAAGAACAGAAGAAAATTAAAGATATGATAGTAATTACAGGTGCAGCCGGTTTCATCGCCAGCGTGGTGGCGGGATGCCTCAACGAACAGGGTAGGGAAGACCTCGTCCTCGTCGACGATTTTTCTAAGAAACAAAAGGAAAGAAACTATATCAACAAAAAATATCAGCTCCTTTTAGATAGAAAAGAGCTTCATAACTGGTTGAAAACCAATCATGATAAAGTTGATTTTGTGGTTCACCTCGGCGCTCGTACCGACACCACCGAGTTCGACTGGAATGTGTTTGTCGAACTTAACGTGAACTATACCGAACAGCTGTGGACGCTGTGTACCGAATACCGGATTCCGCTCGTATATGCCTCATCAGCAGCTACTTACGGTGGCGGCGAGCTCGGTTATGTCGACAGCCACGACATCGTGGAGCAACTGCAGCCGCTTAACCCTTACGGACGCTCGAAAAACGAAATCGACAAATGGATTCTGAAACAGGAGAAATGTCCTCCGTTCTGGGCTGGATTGAAATTCTTCAATGTTTATGGTCCTAACGAGTACCACAAAGGTCGCATGGCATCGGTGATTCTGCATTCGTTCCACCAGATTCAGGACTGTGGCGAGGTGAAGCTTTTCCGTTCACATCGTCCTGACTTCAAAGACGGTCAGCAGCTTAGAGATTTCATCTATGTGAAAGACATCGCCTCTGTAATCCTTTTCTTGATAGAGAAACGCCCTGAGAGTGGTTTGTATAACCTCGGCACCGGTCACGCCCGTTCGTTCTACGACCTGGCAGCTAACACCTTCAAGGCAATGGGCAAGGATGTGAATATCAAATTTATCGACACTCCGCTTGACATCCGCGACAAATATCAGTACTTCACCGAGGCTAACATGGAGAAACTGCGTAAAGCCGGATACAACAAACCATTCACCAGCCTCGAAGACGGTGTTTTCGACTATGTTCAGAATTATTTGCTAAAGGATAAAACATTCTAAGATTCCTCGCCCCTGCGGGGATCGGAATGACAGACTATATTATAAATAAAATTAAACTGTCATTCCGAGCGAAGCGAGGAAACTTTCTGTTTTTCCGCCAGTTTCTTGTCCAAATCAACAAGAAATTCTCTCGCGTCGTTGAGGGTTCTTATCATTATTGCTTTCTCCTCAAGCTTGTCAAACTTGGTCTTCATGGCGTCTTTGGCACCTTGGATGGTGTAGCCTTTAACCTTCACAAGCTGGTATATTATCTGCAGATACCTTAAGTCGCGCTCAGTGAAAAGTCTGTTGCCTTTTGTGCTTTTGCGCGGACGCAACACGTCGAACTCACTCTCCCAATAGCGTATTGTGGATGCCGGGACATTGAACATCTCCGCCACCTCGCCGATTCGATAATATAACTTTTTGACTTCCATGATATTAATCCATTGTCATTGACGGTTTCTCCGACAAGTCAAGAATCTTGTCGTATTCCTCCGGCGTAAGGTCGTTAAAGAAGAAATTTATTGGATTGAGGGCCTTGCCGTTCTTGATGACTTCGTAGTGAAGATGCGGTCCTGTTGACTTTCCGCTGTTTCCGACCTCTGCTATCAACTCGCCTCTCTTGACTTTTTGACCTTGCTTTACCAAAGATTTGTTGAGGTGGGCATAGCGTGTCTTGTAACCATATCCGTGGTCGATGATGATGTTGATGCCATATCCGGTGTTGCCGCTGAACACTCTCTCGACAACGCCGTCGCCAGTGCTATAGATGCGTGTTCCTACAGGTGCGCTGAAGTCGATGCCGTTATGCATCTTCTGAACCTTGTAGAATGGGTCGGTACGTTTTCCGAAATGTGAGGAAATCCTATAGATGTCAACATCTTTCACTGGCATGATGGCAGGGATACAGCTGAGCATCTGCGACTTGTTCTTCGCCATATTGTAAACATCATCGTACGACTTCGACTGCACGTATAACTGACTCTCTATCACGTCGATTTTCTTCGCTGTCTCCTTGACAATCTTGGAGTTTTCATATCCGTTCAAAGCCTCGTAACGGTTGCTTCCGCCATATCCTGCCTTCCTGATTGATGTCGGAATAGGCTCGGCTTCGAATATCATTCTGTAGATATTGTCGTCACGGTCCTGCATCTCGTCGAGAAGATTGTCGATATTGCTGATCTTGTCGTTTAAGATGTCATATTGTAACTGTAAAAAGGCTATTTCTCGCGCTTGCATACGCTCTTTTTGCGTTCCGATAGTGCTTTCTATTATTGAAACGACAGCAACACCGATGATTCCAGCGGTGAGAATATATAGGAAAAACCTTCTGAAACGCTTTCCAATTGAAGGCTTATATTCTTCATAATCAAGCGTTTGCGGATTGTATATATATTTTTGTCTCGCCATTTTTCTTATTGATTTACACCTAAAACGAAAAAAATGCGTTTTAAACATGCAAAATAAATGATTTTTTCTTAAATTTGCAAACTTTTTAAGGAAAAAAATAAAATATGATGAAAGCAAGCGAAATTCGTAAGAGTTTTTTGGAGTTTTTTCAATCAAAACAGCACCTTGTAGTGCCTTCAGCCCCAATCGTTGTAAAGAATGACCCGACATTGATGTTTACCAACGCCGGCATGAACCAGTTTAAGGATGTTTTCTTGGGTAACAACCCTCGCAAAGCACCAAGAGTTACTGATATTCAGAAATGTCTCCGCGTATCCGGAAAACATAACGACCTCGAGGAAGTCGGTCGCGACACATACCATCACACCATGTTCGAGATGATGGGTAACTGGTCGTTCGGCGATTATTTCAAGAAGGAAGCTATCGCATGGGGCTGGGAATTCCTCACCGAAGTGATGAAGATTGATAAGGATAAACTGTATGTCACAGTGTTTGGCGGTGATGAGAAAGACGGCATGGCTCCTGATAACGAGGCTTACGAGTTTTGGAAAGAACACGTCGACGAGTCGAGAATAATCTACGGCTCGAAGAAAGATAACTTCTGGGAGATGGGCGAGACCGGACCTTGCGGACCTTGCTCGGAAATCCATATCGACATCCGCGACGAAGAGGCTCGCAAGAAAATCAACGGCCGTGACCTCGTCAACAAAGACGACCCGGAAGTGATTGAGATCTGGAACCTCGTGTTTATGCAGTATAACCGCCTCGCCAACGGCAGCCTCGTCGACCTCCCGGCAAAACATGTCGACACTGGTATGGGCTTCGAACGTCTCGTCCGCGTGATGCAAGGCAAGAAATCAAACTACGACACCGACGTTTTCACACCTATCATAGATGAAATTTCGCAGCTTTCTGGAATAAAATATGGTGAAAACGAACAATGTGACATAGCAATGCGCGTCGTCGCCGACCACCTTCGTGCCGTGAGCTTCGCCATCACTGACGGTCAGCTGCCATCAAACAACGGAGCTGGCTACGTGATAAGACGAATCTTGCGCCGCGCTGTGCGTTACGGCTACACATTCCTCAAGTTTACTGAGCCGTTTGTATACAAACTGTTGCCGGTGCTCGTCCGTGAGATGGGTGAACAATATCCTGAAATCAAAGCTCAGGAAGCTCTCGTCTCAAAGGTGATCTTCGAGGAAGAAGCTTCGTTCCTGCGTACCTTGGCATTGGGAATCAAACGTTTCGAGAATTATGTCGAGCAGAATAAAGGTGCAAAACTCATCGACGGCGCCTTCGCTTTCGAATTGTTCGACACCTACGGTTTCCCTGTCGACTTGACCAACCTCATGGCAGAGGAGAAAGGTCTCGAAGTCGATATGGAAGGCTTTAACAATAACCTCAAAGAACAGAAAGACCGTTCACGCAAGGCAGCGGAAAAGATATCGGGCGACTGGGTAGAGCTGATTCATGAGGACAAACCTACCACCTTCGTTGGCTACACCGAGATGGAATGCCAAGCTAAGATATTGAAATTCAGAGAGGTGGTGGCAAAAGGTAAGAAACATTTTGAAATCGTCCTCGACAAGACTCCATTCTATGCTGAGATGGGCGGCCAGGTAGGTGACAAAGGCGTGCTGGTGTCGGAAAACGAGACATTGCACGTGGTCAACACCGTGAAAGAGAACGACTTAAGCATCCATATCACCGACAATCTCCCACAGCAGCCTGAGTCAGTGTTTACTGCAACAGTCGATGTGGAACGCCGACTTAAGATCGAGGCTAACCACACAGCAACTCACTTGATGCACGCTGCCCTCCGTCAAGTTCTCGGCACCCATGTCGAGCAGAAAGGCTCCATGGTCGACGATGAGCGTCTGCGTTTCGACTTCAGTCATTTCGCAAAGATGACGGAAGAGGAGATTCGTAAGGTTGAAACTATTGTAAATCAGAAGATTAGAGAAGACTTACAAAACGAAACTGCAGTCGATGTGCCGATTGACGAGGCTCGTAACATGGGCGCTATGGCATTGTTCGGCGAGAAATATGGCGACAAGGTCCGCGTGGTGAAATTCGGTGAGGGCTACTCATGCGAGCTCTGCGGTGGTACTCACATCGCTTCAACAGGCCGCATCGGATCGTTCAAGATTTTGACAGAAAGCGCCATCGCAGCGGGTGTGCGCCGTATCGAGGCAATAACAGGTGAGGCTGTCATCGATTATCTTGATAATCAGATAGATACATTGAATAAAATCAAAGGTCTCGTGAAGTCGTCAGGCGACGTGGTGAAGGCTGTTGAGACGCTTTCAGCGCAGAACACCATGCTCCAGAAGAAGATCGAGTCTATGATGATGGCTCAGGCTGTCAGCGACGCAAAGAACGCATACAGCAACGCTGCCGACTTTGACGGTCATAAACTGGTAATCGCCCGCATCGATGCCGACATGAACCAGATGCGTAACGTCGCTACTGCATTGAAAGATATTGATCCTGAAGTGGTTGCAGTGATGGGTGGAGTGTTTGAAGACAAACCTGCACTCTGCGTGATGCTGCCACAGAGCGTGGTCGACACTAAGAATATGGACGCCGCCGCAATAGTGCGTGAGGCAGCCAAAGAGATTCAGGGTGGCGGCGGCGGTCAGAAGACTTTGTCAACAGCTGGCGGCAAAAACGCTGCGGGCATCGACAAAGCAATGGAAATTCTCAAGAATAAGTTTAAATTATGAGAAAACACTCATCTGTAATATTCGGACTGCTGCTGGCACTAACACTCTTGTGCGGCTGTAAAAAAGGTAACCACGATACCGTGGTCCTTTTTGGCGACGAGAGTTATGTCAAGCCAATAGATGTCATCTATCCGAAAAATTACAGAAATGAGTGGAATACCATCGCTCCTGGCAACGACACCGTTTACGACGGAGTCATCCCTCCGGATTTGACTGGCGAATACCTTATCACAGGTAGGTTCGCAGGCGGAAACGAGTGGATTCATCAGTATGACAGCGATATCCCGTATCCGTACGACAGCGACCCTTCTGTCTTGAATAAATACATCTATTTTAGGGTTAAAGACCAGAAAAACGGCATTGCCAAGCTGTATTTGTGCATGTATAACAACCCGAATGGATATAAGGCTGAGTTTGTCGTCGACACGGCTTACATCTTCGGTGACGGTGCCAAAAATGAATTCACATTATGCTTCAATACGCATGAAATACCTGGAAATACTGGCGTTGAGTATTACTACGGCATCATCATCACAGGAGTGATTCATCATCCCGACGAAAACGATGACCGCGACGGAATCGCCAACATTAAAAGGTGGAGCGTGATAAAAGACAGAAAAGAAGGCGGCACAACACCCTCATATTATTGGCTTGTCGGAGGCCAAAGGCTTTATATCGATAAAAATAATTTCGCTGAACGGGTTAATTACGGATGGGGCTTTGATAATGAATGAGTTATGATGAAAAAGATAGTCGCGATAATCGTCTTTCTGATGGCTTTTGGCTTAATTGCTGAGGCCGCTTGGGATTACGGTTTCGGCTATAAACCTCGTTCAAGCAGAAAAAATGTCCCCGTCATCGGCGTCAAAGGCGGCTTCACATTCTACGGAATGCGTTTTTCCGATAAATATTATGATGGCCTGAAGATGGATAAATTAAACAGCCCAGGCTTCGGCTTGTTTGCGGAGTTTCCAATCGAGGATTTCCCGAAAATGTCAATAGGCGTTGATATTCTCATGATTGAAAGGGGAATGAAGAAAGCATTCCAATTCAGGGAGACAATAAGCGAAATCGACCGTATAGACGCGAAATATATCGACTTGCGGATTCCTGTGACTTATTATTTCTTAGATGCTAACGCGATAAATCCTTATGTCTTCGTTGCTGCGGATGTCGCTTTTTGCTATGGCGGACAGATTTCCAAGGAGTTTCCTAACGGCGAACTGCCAAATGTCTCTGTCGATATGTCAAAGTCTGATGCTGTGATGAGTCCCCTCGATATCAGCGCTGTAATGGGTGTGGGATTGCGTTATAAAATGGCGTTTAAGAGATTTACAATGCCAATAAAACTTGAGGCTGACTATAATTTAGGCTTACTTAACACTATGAGCAGTACCAAAGGCACCCCAATAGATGTTTATGCGTACACTTTTGAAAAAGAGACACGCAAAAACAGAGGTTTCGAAATAATGCTGAGCATAGGCATCCCGCTTAAATTCGAGAAGCATTTTGACCCATGCGCCGGTTGGAACTAACGGTTAAGCACAAACTTCTTGGTAACCGCGAAATCGTTTCCTGAAATTCTTACGAAATAAATTCCATTCGCCAAACCGTAGGTCGAATACTCGGTAACGTTATTGTTGGTGTTGCTGTAGAACTTATCAATTAACGTTCCGTTATAGCTGTAAATACTGATGATCAACGGTGTCTCCGCCAACGTCTCGCTGTATCCGATGTAAAGCTCGCCTTGCGAAGGGTTAGGGAAGATGTTTACCATGTTTTCGTAGTTTTGTTCACCTACTGAGAAACCTGTTTCAAAACCCATAGTGTAGATGAATTTCTGTGTCCTGATTATTCCGCAGAGGGTCTGAATCTTGCAAACAAGCAACGCGTTTCCTTCTTCATTGACATAAACGAGAGCCTTTTGGCTGCCGCTTTCATTTGTGACAAACCACGATGATTCGTAATTATCCTCAATGCCTGGATACAGACGGTTAGGAGTGTCATAATAACTGTAAATCTCCCAACTGAATTCGGCAGGATGGTCGCTTTCAACTCCAGCGCCGAACAATCCTTCGATAGAATATTCGTAGATATACGGCATGAAACCGAGTCCTGGCTCGACAAGCGCATCACCGCCTATCTCGCTGTTGACATGCGGCTGGCTGTATAACCTGATGTTGATGTAACCGATGCTGTCGCAGCCTTCAGCCGAAGTTCCGGCAAAAACATGGTCGTAAATACTGCCAGTGATGGTGTCGCCGTAATAAATCTTCTTGCCCAAAAGCTCAGTGCCCCAGAGATAGTATCCCGCATTGTTTTTGCAGGTGTCGAAAGTCTCGGTAGGCTGTTCTCCTTCAACGATAAAGCTTAGATTATCATCGTTGAGATGTAAGGTCACAATACTGTCGCATCCGTTGATTGTCTGGAAAACCCACGTGAAATCGCCGTGAGTGTCGTAAGTCAGGCCGTTGGTCCATGTATACGTGTCGCAGCTGTGTTCAGGATAGTTGTCGGCTACATATTCACCCTGATAATTCTCATCGTATGTGTCGAATCTTGTGAAGTTGATGGTGACATGTTTCTGGCAGTCGCCGAAAGGATAAATGGTGTCGAAAACGCAGGTGTTTTCAAGCGTTTTAATGACGTTTCCGTTGTCGACGAAAGTGTATGGCTCATTGCATGTCTGAATATTAAATGTATTCTCTACAATATCGTTGATGGTCAGATACAAAGCCACATTTACATTGCATCCGTATTGGTTCGGTACCGTCTGATGCCATCCGCCGACGCCTGTCTCTTCGTCGAACGACACTGTGGAACCGTCAGGAAGCTCCAAGATAAACGGCAACTCACTTGGGCATACCGCAATGTTGTGAATGTCGTCTTCTGCAGGATTCACGAAGCATATCAGCTCTTTTCTTAATGTCGTCTGGCCATCGTTGATGTTGCATGAAATCACATATTCTCCTGATCCCAAAGGATGTATCGACGTTGAAGCCGCATGAGGTGCGCTGAATTCTGCCGGACCTGATGCTTCCCAAGAATAGTTGTATGTCCCGTTTCCACCCGATGCCGAGACACTTGCCGTTGTCGAGTTGCCTTCGCATATCTCGTTGTCGGCAATGGTCGCAGAAGCCATCATGGCATCGCCGACGCCAATGGTGACTTCATCCTGGTCGGAGCAGCCGTTTTTCGTTACAGTTAATGTGAATGTTGTCGTTTCAGTCAGCGGAACCGTCTGAACGATTTGCATTGCTGGATTTCCGTTGATTTTCTCTGCTGGCTGCCACATATATGTCGCTCCAGAGACAGCAGTGGCCGTTAATGTCGCCGGGTTCTCGAAATTCACATTCTGATTCTGTCCAGCGTTAGCCTCAGGTATCGCGTTGATGGTGATG
>Ga0265299_10005355_pt1 | contig 11905 bp, 10 predicted proteins | sample AusTroGonzalo_MG_4_FD_193485 | JGI IMG/M metagenome (GOLD analysis project Ga0265299, IMG submission 193485) | Bovine rumen microbial communities from tropical cattle in Woodstock, Queensland, Australia - Gonzalo_02 | ecosystem: Host-associated > Mammals > Digestive system > Stomach > Rumen ...
AAAAATCCCTAAATGGTTGTAACGTTACAACCTTTTTAACGTTTTTCTTACTAAAAAAGGCCGATTTCCATCAGAAATCAGCCCTATTTTCATATTTTTGCTCCACTTCAGTCTTAATTGGTTTTCGCCAACAGAGCCTTCGCAGTTATTCGTATTGGTTCTTACGTCTATATTGCTCGCTCAGCGCAAGCAGTTCTTTAAACGCCTCTACTCGTTCTGCCCTCATCTTCCCCCTTATTCATCACCTTCCTATTCGCCTTCAGCCAGTTGAGAATATCGTGCTCCTCGATACGATGCCGCGATGGATTCCTATGGTTGGTTTCGATAAACTCAACCACTTCGTTATATTTGGCTATCCAACGTTCATCTTGCGTCATAGAGCACCTTAATCAGTAATATCCTCCTCTTCAATATAGTCACTGATATAGGTTTTACCAGCTTTCTCTTTATCATACTTCACCACGTCAACAAATTCTCTATCTGACGACAATTTTAATGTGCCTTCACAAGAGTATTGACGGGAAAGTAACTTCCATTTGATATTTACATCTGATACATCATACGGCAGACGGACGAAGAAATCATCAGAACAGGCATCGTCACCAGGGATGATGCTATTGCCATACATAGTAACCCCAACACCATTTTCTAAAGACACATTACGTATTCCAGTAAAAGAAGTCAAATCCAGGAAAGATGTTTTCTTCTCTACATTATCCTTTATGAACCTTACATTCTCATTCTCAAAATGGAAAACTATCTTATAGTCATCAATAGGGGCTTTACCCTGATTGACAACTTGGAATTTCAATGGGCAATAGGAATGGTTCGTTTTTATGGTTCCTCTTATAATTTTTGCTTGTGCAACAACAGGCGGGGTGAACTGTTCTGCCATTGCCGCAATACTTTTTAATTGTTCTGTCCACCCACCTATCGCAGCCCCCATAGCAGTATTTTCTTGCTTTACTGTCTTTTTAGGCTCCACTTTAGGGGCCGGTTCCATATAAAAAATACGTGAGTACTGAGGATGAATAATCGTTTCCCCACTTCCATCCTCAAATGTAATATCCACCGCATAATCTTCTGCTACAATATCCAAATATGTATGCAATACAGGTTTGTTCAATTCCAACAAATCAATGATGTCCTGCCACGATTTAATGTCTATACTAAATAAACCATTTTTGCGATTCTCATCATCTTTAATACGTACATATTCTTCAATGGTCGCATCCTTATCAGCAGTTGTGGCAAATATCAAACGACGAAGAGCTGGTTTGAAAGACTTTGCATTATCAATCTCTTCATCAATCTCATCAGTAGTCAGTGGCTTATTACCGGGCTTACATTTACACTGTATCCCACTATATTCATTTTCGCCCTCACGATGGCCACAAATATCCACACCTTTCTGTGCCTGACCATTGCGACCATTCTTTTTTATATCTTCACTCTTCCACTCTGCACGCCAGAGTAAAAGGCAGAGTGATTCAAAATCCTGCCAATTAGCTGGTTTCCTAAGCGTCTGCGATATTTTCATTTTCTTGTTTCTTCCAGAGTTTTACAACATCCAGTGTTTCGTTATCAGGCTTGTTCTCATCCTCGATACGATCAATCTTTACAACCACTGGCATATCTGCCAGTTGACCTGCAACCACACAGACACCTGTAGCCAAGATGGGAAGCGATTCTACAGAAACCTTATCAAGGTAAGATATTGTATTATTCACTTGCTCTATGTCATGCTGATTCACGAGCCTATGAATAAAATAGTTATGCAACTGGGATATGATTGTTGAGGAAATATCTGAAGGACGTTGACTGGCAATAGTCATAAACACGCCAAATTTACGACCTTCTTTAATGATTTCCTCAAAAACCTCCAAGCGGTAATCTTTCCATTCCTCACTTTCACGGGTTGATTGATACGAGAGTATATTATGAGCTTCATCAACAATAATATTCAGATGACCATTATTCCTTCCTTGCTTCTTGTGCTCGTTATAGAGTTTATTAGAAATAAGTAGCGGAATTCGCTTCTTAGTATCTATGTTTACATCACTCAAATCAATAACCACCACATTATGGTTATTCCACATATCTGCATGGTCTATGAAATCAAGCACCTTATCAATATCCTTTTCTGCACTCTTCAGTTTCTGAATTGCAGGAGCAATGTGTTCATTAACAGCCCTATTATCCAGCACATCGTATATCAGACGCAGATACATAATATGAATGAAGTTCTTAAGAATATTCTCATCAAAACTATATTCTGCGACCTGATTATAGATTTTGAGTCTTTCTATTTGATTCGGACTTGCATTGATATATATATTGGCTCCCCCACTGGTTGTATAATAACACTTACTCAACGCATGGAATCCAAAATCAACTTTCAATCCTCTATCTGCGCCTGTATGTTCATCCCAGTTCTTAGGCAAGATGGCCTCCACATAATTGATAAGCAGATCCCCTTTAACATTATCAGACATGATAAGGATTCGCTTGATAACAGCTCTTAAAGCATTTTTAAAATGCGTTTCATTCTGTGCAGGGTCTTCATCCTTATTTATCTTCTTATATAGGTCAATACTCCTGCTTATAAATGGCCGCTGTGTCTTCTCCGTTGCGTTTGCAAAGATACATAGCAGATTTAAATCAAGGAGGTCATTGGCCTCCATAGGTATCTTTCCATCGCCTTCTGGCTTTCGTGTAGAAAGTTTGTAAACCTTCTTATCTTCAACTATTGCTTTGGGCTTGGAATACTCACCATTGAAGTCAAAGAAAAGAAAATGCGAGTTGCTTTTGAACTGCTGGTTTCCTGAATAATGAACAAACAACTGCCTGTAGAGTTTTGACAGCGTATAAGATTTACCACTGCCTGTATTTCCAAAGACACCTATGTGGCTGGAGAACAATCTACCAATGCCCAATTGAATGGGAACCAAAGGATCATTGGATAATGTGCCTATCCGTATATACTCGTCCTGCTTGCCACCAAACGAATGAATCAAGTCAAACTCATCCTTAGTAAGCAGGTAACACTCGTTATCAATCAGTGGAAGCTCGTTAACGCCTCGGCAATACTGACCATTTTCCAGAAAGCCAATGAGTTTCACTATCAAAGAGCGCCCTATGCTTTTGGCAGCATCTTGATAATCTTTTTCTCCAGACTCTTTGTCTTCTACAATATACTCAGATTCAACTTTCCCAATGATGGGCATAAACCCTTTCAGTATTTTCACATAGCTGCCCACAGAGACATTCTTTATCAATGCCCCTTTGTATATCAGATGTGAGGAATTCTTGTTTTTATCCACACGTATTCTAACCGTGCGACCATCAACAGAATAAACATCACCTATTCTGAAAACGGAATTGTATATAGCTATGTCAGTATTACTTACCATAGGTAACGATTCCTTTTGAAATCATCTCAAACAAGTCGTTTACTGTCTTAAAGTCAAACTGTATAACGCTGTCTGCAAAATCTTTATAAGCCTTCTCCTGACTTAAAGTATTGATGTCTTTTATTGAAGAAGGGGTAAGAATCACAATGTTATTATTCAAGCAAACATCATGTAGCTTCAAATTTGCCTTAATGGTTGCGCCATCCGCATCATTGAAAGCGAAGATTACAATATGAAGAGTCGGGTTTGTATTAGCAGCTCGTCGGGTAATGTCGGCAATATGCTCGTCTGCGAAAGAGAAACCAGAGACAAACAATAGTGTATTCTCCTTTTCAAGATTATTAGAATACTGCCGCATCAGTTCATAGAAATGATGGTCTATGACCGACTCTTTGAACTTACGCTTTGTCGGGTTAATCATCACTAGCTTATGATACTCATCAAAGAACGGCTTAAAAACATCAGCATTTGCCATGTGTTTGCCTTCAGCTTCAGTTATCATCTCAGCCAATGTCTTATCCTCTACATCACCCGTTGCTGGATTTACTTTCTTAGTCGTAATGAAGCTGGCGGCATCAATAGCATCAAGCGCAGATTTAACTGCAGAGACGGTTGGCAGTCCAATATCATTCTTGATTGTATCATTCTCTTCTCTCCAATTGATAGAGCCGTGAATCTTCATTAGGTTCAGAACTGGGATGTCAGATACATTTTGAAAATGAAGGCTTGTCTTACTCACAGTCTTCTGGAAATTGCCCGCATCAAATACCTGTTCTATGCTTCCTTGAAATCCATCGTTAAGTTCAACACCAAATCCCAGCGCAGCACGTTCCATTAGGATGTCAACGTTTGTAGTGAACAGATTTACCTGTTTACCCACCAAACGATTACTCCGCTTGTTGATAAGCTCATTCCAAGTTAACAAGAAACGTTGATACTCAGCCTTAGTCGTCTCATAGTCTGCACCTGCTGGACTAACATTAGGCAGCATCACACTTTCAAAATAAAGCTTAAGGATAGAAGCCTCAACGATGGCATACTTCACGTCATCAGGGTTTCTCAGTCTTTCTTCATTCAGTTCCGTCAACCATTTTTCAATATTTCCCAAAATAGCAAGAAATGGACGTGACAGACCTGAGCCATACAAGAAATTGATGTTGGCTGACTGAATGTAGTATTTGATAGTCTCAATTCTCATTATTGTTATTATAGTTTATATCATAGCTCTAAACACCAGTTATCCTCGCCTCACCTTCATTTGCTCCAACAAGTCTCTGGTGAATTTCGACAATGGTCTTTTTTCCTGTTCCGCAAGCTCCAAGTGCTTTCCCCAAACAAAGTCATATACCTCTCCTTGATTATGGTAAACACCTTGAAACGAATCGACCAAGCCTTGATTCACGGCACTGTTGTATGCATTTACCTTATCAACTATTTCCAACACATAATCCTGATGCATTCCGTAGAGTTTATCCAGCCCAAGCCTCTCCACGTCCTCTAGTTCCTCAAGACGACCATTATAGGCAATGTGAACATCCTGCTCTCCTTTGATATCCATTGCCTCTTTCATGTTCAGCGGCGTGTTGTCTTCAGCCGTCTTACAAAGATAGAAGCACCCTTTAAAATCATCAAAATACGGATTGATATTCAGCTGGTTCGTACTCTTCCCATGATTACAACAATGACAAGATGGTACAAGATTGTAGAAACATATAGCCAGCGTTGGATACTCACTCTTTGGATAAAAATGGTCAAACTCAGGACTTGTATTCGGATCTCCTTTCTGTACAGGTTTCAGTGTAAAAGTGTATTGACGGTTACAATACGGACATGTCCTGATGTTCAGTTTTTCAAATACATCATCTTGTTTCAAGTCGCGCATCACACCATACAATTCCTCCATTGGAACCTTTATAGCCTTATAAACGTATGTATAAAGAGGATTGAGACGCATGTTGCTATTACACGTCTCATACCTTGACCGTAGCGTACCGCCATCAGCAGAAAGGTATATTTGCAAATTCCCGAATACATCTTTTAAAACAGCCCGAAGCAGCTTCTGAGCCTGTCGCCTGTCGCATTTTCTCAGATCTATTGTCGCTTCCTGCAAATACAACATACTTACCCGCTTAATCTTCTGATATAAGGTACTATAGTGGTAGGTCTTTTTAAACACTCTACCTCCGGGCAACTGGTGGTTGAGCGTATACTTATATCTATTTCGCCCACTCTTTCCTTCAAAGATTACGCGTTCTGCAGCCTCACACCAATCTGTGCAGGCTTCCGTCATTGCTTGTGCATGTTGATGAAAGATGCCTATCATTTTTTCGTTTCTCTCAATGGACGATATCCACTTAACAGATTCAAAAGCTCGCTTCGCAGTACAGGCTCGCCTATCTGCATAATGTCAGCAAATAATTCATCATACTTCTCCACGACCTTTTTGTTAGCAGAGTTAACATCCCCAAACAGGCTGTCAATCTTCTTATGAGCAAATTCTCCCATCGGTAATCCCGGAAGGAAGAATCCGTTTTTGAGAAGGCTATGTATATTCGCCCCAAACGTATTCATCTGCATTTCATAGTTGGGAATTCCTGATTTTAGGAACAAAACGTTTGATTTAGGGATGTCTGACAACACAAAAGGTGAATGAGTTACCAATACAACATTGACATTCTCAATATATTTGTAAATAATGCCACGCAACATTTTTATCAGATTCCAAACCCATTGTCGTTGCCACTCAGGATGGAAATACAGTTCAATCTCTTCAAGTATCAAGTTTATATTCCTGTATCTTGTTTCCGTACTGGCTATACTGTCTATATTGTTAAGATGATACATCACGGCACCCACCACCTGCAGGAACTGTTTCTCACCAGAGCTGAACATTCTATAAGGTATTGGATGTTTATCTTCGCTATTTTTCAACCTAAAGACTATGTCCCAAGTGAATATCCTCGGTGGCATCATCTCCTGGTCTTCAAAAGTATTTTTGTCATATTTTGCACGTAACTTTTCTATATAAACGTTCCAAACCAGGGATACAACCTCCTCACCAAGTTTTGGCTCCATCACATCAGTGTCAGCCCAGATAGCCTTCTGATTGCACAGGTCAACATAGAAACGTAGCGTTTGTCTAAGTTTCAGGGTAATATGCGACTTCTCATCACAGTCTTTCTGTAATATCTTAAAACCTTCCTTCAATTCGTCTGAGATGGCCTCTTCTTTTGTAATTCTTTGAAAAAAAGGTGCATCTTTAACGAAGGTCATCGTCTTCTTATAAGCAGGATAGGTATCAAAAATTGATATTGTCTTGTAGATAATATAGTGTTGACTTTTATATCTTGTCGTCAAGTTCTTTTCCTTGCACGTCAGGGATTCAGGTACAATCTGGAATTTCACCTTTTCTCCATGGAACTCAATACCATTACGCCAAAACTCAATCACCTGTACAATGAGCAAAGCCCATTGTAACTGAGCCAAATTCATCACAGAGAACTCTTGCAAAGAGGTAATAATCTCATCTACGCGACCATCATATTTTCTTATTCTTTTCAGTGCCGTGAGAAATTCCATCATGTCACTCTTTAATGGGAGGTACCGTTTTTTGTCCTCTTTAGCCAATTTAAGAATGGCTCGCAAATACTCACGTTTAGTTCCATTACCGTCCTCATTCTTATCAATAATATCTACCAGCGAAAGAAATTGATTGATAATTTCCAGCTTAAGTATTTTGAAGATCTCCTTTTCATTTGATTTAGTACTGATTCTTCTTATCTCATCCGCAGTGTCACCAAGCCAATTCGTGCTCTTATACCACTCAAATCTCTCCTTAATGGTTTTCTCCTTAAGTTTGGTACTCTCCAACAAGGTCAGTTCAATCATAAAAGGTTGCTTGCCATTAAAATCCATCAAAAGCCCATCGCCTAATGATGATGAAGATGACATAATCAGTGATAGCAACCGTTGGTCTGATAATTCCTTTTCCCTGTTAATATCTATATTTCCCCATTTCCTATAAGGGTGTAAACTAATGGGCGACTGATAACCATCGTTTTTATGGAAAACCCTATATAGCCAGTATTTCTCTTCTTCGCTATTACCACCTGCCCCATAGTTCTTTTCGTCGACAAAGTCTGTCAGGTTATATGCATAGTGAGAATAGTTATTCACCAACGTATAGAAGAAGTCCTCTTTCACTTCTTCTTTATTCAACGTCCTAACGTTGTTCTTTAAAGAATTATCATTAGCAACAACCGCTATCTCCTGCAAGTCAGGCTCTATCATCTCCTTATTTTCAATCATTCGGAGAATTCTGTTTCCAGACTGTAGGTACAATTCAACTTTTACGCCCTCTATCCGAATTAAATTCTTTTGAGGATCCATTTCATATCGGAGAGCACAGTTGTTGATTAGACGTATCATTAACTCAATAAGAGTACTTTTGCCCTCACCGTTTTTGCCAACAACCGCAGATACGCTTATGATTGGCTTCTTACTGATGTTTTTTTCTTTCACCCAGTAGAAATCATCCGAAAGCCCCCAGCCTCCATTTTCTTTGAAGGCAATCTCACCCTGTCCACCTATACTGAAATCATTACATAGGTAGTACATCTGATTTATCTTCAAACATTTCAAGATGTGTTCCGCACATCCTTCAAGAGGTCTTAAGGCTATAATTCTAAACATATTGAATTTCTACTGTTTCTTTGATAAACCCTCCAAGCCATAATGTCTTGGAGGGAGTGATATATTGTGTATAACGGGTATTTGGTGGGAAGCCTACCCGACTTCCGTCACTAGCAGCAGTTTAGTTTAAATTTTTCATTCATTTAATCCGCATTATTCAGTATTTCCGCTGGGTCCTCCTTCCATTTCCTAGCCATTCTCGGCAGGGCTTAAACCACAAAGAGCCATGCGCTCCTCGCACATCCCTCTTCCACAATTCTTATTACTTCAACTTCTCATCATAATACGCTCCCATCTCAGCAGCAAACTTCTCAAACGTCTCCTGCTGTTCCCGTTCTTGGTTGATGCAGTCTCTCATTTCCTGATATTCCTTCTCAGAGCGTTCAGCTATCAGCACATCCTTTATCCGTTCATCATCTATAAACTCTTCAAAATACCCTCGCATGTAAATCAGCTGCATCGTTTCCTTCTGCAAGAAATCCCTTAAAGACGTCAGCCCCTTCTCCGTCTTACCTTGACGATACAAACTTCTAAAATAAAAGGCCCTCGTATTGACATCATCAAAGTCATTCGCTATCCTCGCCACCTTCTTATACTCCCCTCTTCTATACAGCAATCCCAGTCTTCTAAAACGCAAATCCTTATAGAAATCTCCAAGCTTATCCCCCGTAGGCTTCTGGCTAATCAAATAGTCCTGCAGTTGCAAGAAGAGCGTATATGTCTCATAAAACACGCTCTCCATCCCTCGCATAGTTGGATCTACAGGCCCAAACACGTAATTATCGATTCTTTCAAAAGCCCTCATTTCAAAATCATATGTAGTTACCTTATCCGCAATCTTTCTACAAAGCAAAATTTGTTCAGCCGTTAGATACTTGTTAAACACATAAAGTTTCTGAATATAATCTTGAATCTCATTCGCTTCAGATTTCAGGCTACTCCCTATAGGCATCAAATTCTTTGCAGTATCATCAACTTTCTTGTGATCCTCTGTCAAACATTTCGTGGCAAGATACAGTCGATAGTCATCTTTCTTTATGTCGCCAGTAAACAATCGCATCTGCAAATACGAAGGACTGTGCATAGAGTGATGAAACGGAATTTCAAGGAAGTGTGCCAGTCTTGTATAGATATGGTACAAGTCAAAATCCAGTAACGGCTTTATCTTCTTCCGTTCTACCGCATTCGGCAGAACATTAAAGACCAGCCAAAACACCACAGATGCTATCAGCGATGTCACTATAGCCACAATGATATCATCCCAGGTCATAAGCCTTTCAAAATTGTATTGCACTGATTTATTTCTGGCATAAACACGCAACCACCATTGCATATCGCTTGATGTTTACACCCAGCACAAGAATTGTTACGAATTGCATCCCTATGCTTTACAAAAACAGGGTGTGTCTGCCATATATCCAATAGTCGCTCATTTCTCAAATCTCCATATTTCTCCGTATTTGCCATAAACGAACACGGATACATCTTCATATCCTCAGAAATAAAGGCGGAGAATCTGGCAGCCTCACAAGAATCAATCAAAGCCGGATTTGCATTCATCCAAGTCACAATACCAGGAACACAACAGCTATCAAATCCTATTTTTACGGATTGGCATGAAGAAGCGTTTTCATAGAACGCTTTCAGTCGTTCTCTATCTCTGACCATCATATCCTGTGAACCACCAATTGGCTTATAGTTAAGAACTATAACAGCATTAATATCAGCGAACCATGTAGGAGGTTCCTTAAACCAAGATGCCAGCAAGTCAATTGTATCATTCTTTAGAATAACATGCAGATTGAGTTTTATTCTATAGTCCGCTATCCTTTTAACCTTCTCGTCATATCGCTCGTATGGCGGGTACAAACTCAAAGCCATTGCACCACAGTATTGCTTTGTAGCCTCTAATATCTCATTTGTCAGTCCTTCACCGTTGGATGTATATGAAGGCACGATATTGTTCTCTCTGATAATTCTTAATATCTCTATGAAATTGGGATGCTGGTTCGGATTCCCTCCTCCCAAAGCTATCTGCAACACACCGCATTCCTTTGCCTGTTTTACAATAGCCTCAACATCCTTCAAAGAAATATGCTTTCCAGAAGGGTTCGCTTGTCTATAACAGAAATCACAGCATCTTTCACAATAATTGGTTATTGACAAGTCCAGCAATTCCGGTCCGTCTTCCGACCAGAAAGGCTCATCATATCCATCCTCCTCTAACCTAACAAAGAATCCGGTCTTACTGCTAAACACAGTTTTGTAGTGCTGATTTGCATGCTCACACACAACCATATCACCAAGCGTCTTCTGTTGCATCAATAACAAGTTTTCCACTATCTATTACAAAGGAATCGCAACAGAATAATGTTTCTATTGCATCATTATCACTATACAAACTTCCTATATAAATATCGTAGCCTTTTGCTTCAGCCTCTTTTATTCGAGCTAAAGTATCCTTGCTAAAATACTTTTCCACATACTCATCTATCGAACTGCATTCAAATCTCCTCGCATACCATAGACCAGGAGTCAAATCATTTTTAAAGCATTTGAAAAGATGTATAAAGACATCCAAAAACATGGATTCTTGTGATATACCAACAGCTCTTAGGAATGTTTGAAGCGTTGGTTCCCCTTTTGACATAACTATAAAGTTTGTCGAAGAACTATTTGTAACAAAATCCGTTTTAACCTTCATAACTCAAACAGCCATCATTACCAGTTTTTCAAATCTTTCATAAACATCATCAGACGTAATAAAATCATCAAAGTTTTCTCCGACAGACAACGAGTCGTAATCATATAACCGTAATTCTTTCCTATCTTCCAGAATCCCAACTATTTCTCTCGCATATTTAGGTTCCAACTGGTAATACCCAATAAGAAATTCTTCCATATTAGCATATTCTGTCCTATAAAACGTGTTATACAGGTACTGTACATCCATGCTTTCTGAAAAAACGCTCTTATAAATCCGCTGAAACAGCTCTTTAGCATATCCATCAATAGCACCGCTTTTCTCCACAAAGTACTCTTCTGTTAGATCTTTGTGAGCAAATATCAAATAGCGATACATGTCATGTCCGTACCTCATAATACTGACTTTAATTGTTCAATTATTACCACGAGTTTATTGCTTTGTGTTGCTTTCTGTACTGTCTCCAGTTGCTTTGCATTTCTAAACTTTCTCAGGTATTGAATGTACACATCCTGAGCATATCTCTCAGAACAACCACACATATAAAGCAGTAGCTCGTAAAGATTATGGAAATCTTTATACTGAGCTATTTCAGTATCTTCCATCAATTTCTCCAAAGAGTTAATCATGTGCCACCGTTCGCTTTTTTCCTTCTCTCCGCCATAATACTTTTTCACCGTCTGAGGCCATATTTTCTCCATATATTCGCCAAGGCTTTTATCATCCTCTGAAGATAGATGGTTCAACAACAAACGTATGTTTAATCGCTCATGTTTCTCTGTATTCCATCGTCCCCAAAACACCAATTGGCAGGCCACGTATTGTGGATCTTCCTTCGATAGCAGATCCTGTACTGTTTTTATATCCGACTCTTCTATTGAATCCTCTTTTACGTCCCAGATATAGTCTTCAAAAACATATTCATACCAATCAAGTTGAGAAAGCACATTGCACGCATCTTTTAACTTGTTATTCTTTGCATGAACGAAAAGAAAAGGAGTTATTCCTTCCCTCAACTGATGCCCGCTTGCTGTGTACAGTTTTACCAACCTTTCGTATTCCGGAAAGTTTCTAGGCAATATACCATCTGACAAAT
>Ga0265299_10005356_pt1 | contig 11904 bp, 10 predicted proteins | sample AusTroGonzalo_MG_4_FD_193485 | JGI IMG/M metagenome (GOLD analysis project Ga0265299, IMG submission 193485) | Bovine rumen microbial communities from tropical cattle in Woodstock, Queensland, Australia - Gonzalo_02 | ecosystem: Host-associated > Mammals > Digestive system > Stomach > Rumen ...
ACCTGCTGCTGCTCAACACCACACTTAACAACCGTGGTCTGAACAAGTAAATTCATAGTTTTTTAGTTATTATTGGTCATTCTATTTTTAGGGGCATTCCTTAGGGAGTGCCTCTATTTTTATGTTTAAAATTTGCAAGTGTCGAAATTTTTTATTTACTTTGCACTCGGAAACATAATATAACCAATAAAATAACAAAAAGACGTATGAAGAATATCAAGATTTTTGTCATGTCGATGGTAGCCGTTCTGCTGGTTAGCTGTGGCACCACAAACACTGTGCCCATCACAGGTCGTAAGCAGAATCTTATGGTTAGCGATGGCGAGATTCTAACTCTCTCAACCCAGCAGTATCAGGAGTTTATGAAGACAGCCAAACTTTCTTCCAACGCTACAAACACAGCAATGGTTAAGCGCGTTGGTACCAATCTGGCCAATGCCGTAGTCAACTTCCTCAACACTAATGGCTATCAGAATGATGTACAGAATTATCAATGGACATTTAATCTTGTAGCCGATAATCAGGCTAATGCCTGGTGTATGCCTGGCGGACTGATTGTGGTTTACGAGGGTCTGTTGCCCATCACTCAAGACGAGGCTTCGCTGGCTATCGTGCTGGGTCATGAGATTGCCCATGCTGTAGCTCGCCACTCAGCTGAGCAGATGAGCACACAGATCAAGCAGCAGTATGGTGTTCAGGCTGCAGGCACACTGGCCAGCATCTTAGGTGTTGGTAGCAATACTATTTCTCTTGGTCAGGCAGCAGCAGCTCAGGGTTTGAGCTTATGGAATCTTAAATATTCTCGCGACAACGAGAACGAGGCCGACCATCTGGGTCTTATCTTTGCCGCTATGGCTGGCTACGATCCAAGCGTGGCAGTTAAGTTCTGGGAGCGTATGTCAGCAGCAAGTGGCAACAAGAGCACTGCAGAGTTCCTGAGCGATCACCCATCTGATGCTACACGCATCAAGAATATCCAGGGATGGTTGCCCGAGGCCCAGAAGTACTATAAGCCAAAGACTACCACAACAACCAAGAAGACTACAACAACAAAGAAGTCTACAACCAAGAAGACCACCACAAAAAAGACATCAACTAAAAAATAAATAATATCTAAAAAGTAAAAATGAACAAGAAATCAGTTTTAATCCTTTTTGCAGCCTGCGGCCTTACAGCCCAGGCTCAAACTCAGGGTGGGGGCATTTCGGCCCAGATGTTACAGGAGATTCAGAAAGAGCAGAAGCAGTGTGGTAAGGAGCGCGTAATCGCCAATGCCGTATATGGCATGAGCATCGACGCTCTCGCCAAGAACTATAAGGTTGCTGCAAAGCCCATTGACACCCATTTCTCTGTTGAAACTCGTAAGCAGAGTATTACCGACCAGAAGTCGTCAGGTCGTTGCTGGATGTTCAGTGGTCTCAACGTTCTGCGTTCTAACTATATGAACCACGCCGACTCTGTAAGCGTTGAGTTCTCGCAGGCTTACCTGTTCTTCTGGGATCAGTTGGAGAAAGCCAACCTTATGCTTCAGGGTGTTATTGACACAGCAAAGAAGCCTATCGACGATCAGCGCGTTCAGTTCTTCTTCCATTCACCAATCGGCGATGGTGGAACATTCTGCGGTGTAGCTGATTTGGCTCCAAAATACGGTCTTGTACCATCTGAGGTTATGCCTGAGACATATACAAGCGAGAATACATCAAAGGCTCGCAGCCTTGTTTCTTCAAAGCTCCGCGAGTTTGGTTTGCAGCTTCGTGATATGGTAGCCCAGAAGAAGAGTAATGCTGACATCCAGAAGGCTAAAACACAGATGCTTACACAGATTTATCGTATGCTCAAACTCACTCTGGGTGCTCCTGTTGAGAAGTTTACCTACGCTTTCCACGACAAGGCAGGTCGCCAGCTGGGCGAGGCCAAGGAATACACTCCACAGAGTTTCTATAAGGAGGTTGTTGGCGACGACATCAAGGGTACATTCATCATGGTTATGAACGACCCACGTCGTGAGTACTATAAAACCTACGAGGTTGAGTACGATCGTCACACTTATGATGGCAGCAACTGGCGTTATCTCAACCTTCCAATGGACGAGATTGAGCAGTTGGCTATCGCATCACTCAAGGATGGTCGCAAGATGTATAGCTCATACGATGTAGGCAAGCTCCTTGATCGTAAACGTGGCTATGCTTCGTTAGATAATTTCGACTATGGTTCAGTATTTGGAACCACCTTCTCAATGGATAAGGCTCAGCGTATCAGTACCTTCGATAGCGGTTCTACTCATGCTATGACACTTACTGCTGTAGACCTTGACAAACAGGGCAAACCCATTAAGTGGAAGGTTGAAAACTCATGGGGTGCAACAAGCGGTCAGCAGGGATGCATCATCATGACAGCCGAGTGGTTCCGTGAGTATATGTTCCGTTTGGTTGTAAATAAAAAATACGTATCCGAGAAGCTTCTCAAGGCATACAATACTAAGCCTGTAATGGTAATGCCTGAGGACCCATTGTTCTTGCCTGATGAGTAAAGCAATAGTAGTAGGAGCCTCGTCGGGCATTGGCCTCGAAGTGGCCCGCCTACTTATCCAGAGCGGCTGGACGGTAGGTGTAGCAGCTCGCCGAGTAGACCTGTTAAATAACATCGGTGCTGATTTCGTCGAACAAATCGACGTTACCAGCGCCGATGCTGATTTAAGGCTCACATCGCTCATTGAGCGTATGGGCGGTATCGATTTGTTTTTCTACGCCTCGGGCATAGGCAAACAGAATCGTGAGTTAGCAGCTGATATCGAGTTGGCTACACTCCAGACTAACGGCGTTGGATTCACCCGTATGGTTGGTGCAGCCTATCGTTATTTTGCCCAGCAGGGTAGAGGGCATATCGCCTGCATCACCTCTATTGCAGGCACCAAGGGCCTTGGTCCTGCGCCAGCCTATTCTGCAACCAAAGCCATGCAGAATGTTTATCTGCAGGCATTAGAGCAGCAAGCTAATGCTCGCGGCCTCGATATCAAGATTACCGATATCCGCCCAGGCTTTGTTGATACAGCATTGCTTGCAGGCGATTTTCACTATCCAATGATGCTAAAGCCCCAAACTGTGGCACGCGAGATTGTATATGCCATCGAGCACCATAAGCACATCCGCGTCATCGATTGGAAGTATCGCATCCTCACCGCCCTATGGCGCCGCATCCCCCGCTGCATTTGGAGGAGGATAAAATTATAAAGTATAATATGAATAAAATAGAAAAATACAAGCTGCTCTGTGAGCAGATAAAGAGTCTGACACAAGGCGAAACAGACGAGGTAGCCGTAATGGCTAATATCGCAGCAGTGATACACGAGGCTATGGGATTCTGGTGGACAGGGTTCTATCGAGTTAAGAATAATGAGCTGATACTTGGTCCGTTCCAGGGTCCTGTGGCTTGCATGCATATAGGATATGGTAAGGGCGTGTGCGGAACAGCTTGGAAGCAGGGCGAGACCATTGTGGTGCCCGATGTTGAGCTGTTCCCAGGACATATTGCTTGTAGCAGCGAGTCGCGTTCTGAAATTGTTGTACCAGTACATAATGAGGCTGGCGAGATAACAGCTGTGCTGGATATAGATAGCCGCGAACTGGCCACTTTCGATGATGTTGATAAAGAGTGGTTGGAGGAAATTGTGAAGGTGATGAAATAAAAATCACTAAAAAGCAGATTAAAATTTTGGTTATCTCGGCGATTATGCTTAATTTTGCACCCGATTTAAATAGTTAACGCCCAAGTCGCACTCTCTGTGTAGGGTGGGAGCGCACTAGTAAGACGACGGCTCTCGGGTAGGGCTGGCACAGTACGCAGGGATTATATTAACACATTAAAAATTTTATTGCTATTATGGCACAAATGAATTTCGGTGGCGTAACAGAGACTGTAGTCACCAGCAAAGAGTTCTCACTCGAGAAAGCACGTGAAGTATTGAAGAATGAAACCATCGCTGTGATCGGTTATGGCGTACAGGGCCCAGGTCAGGCCTGCAACCTGCGTGATAACGGTTTCAACGTGATTGTTGGTCAGCGCCCAGGCAAGACCTACGACAAGGCAGTTGCCGACGGTTGGGTTCCTGGCGAGACACTGTTCTCTATTGAGGAGGCCGCTGAGAAGGGTACCATCCTCTGCATGCTTCTAAGTGATGCTGGTCAGATTCAGCAGTGGCCCACCATCAAACAGTATCTGAAGCCTGGCAAGACTCTGTATTACAGCCATGGTTTCGCCATCAACTGGAGTGATCGTACAGGTGTTGTTCCTCCAAAGGATGTTGACGTTATTATGGTTGCACCAAAGGGTAGTGGTACCAGCCTGCGCACTATGTTCTGCGAGGGCCGTGGTCTTAACTGCTCTTATGCTATTTACCAGGATGCTACTGGCAATGCCAAAGATAAGACTCTGGCATTTGGTATCGGTATTGGTGCCGGATATATGTTTGAGACTACATTTGAGCGCGAGGCTACCTCTGACCTTACAGGTGAGCGTGGCTCGCTGATGGGTGCCATTCAGGGACTGCTGCTGGCTCAGTACGAGGTACTGCGTGAGCACGGTCATTCTCCATCGGAGGCTTTCAACGAGACCGTTGAGGAGCTCACTCAGAGCCTTGGTCCGTTGTTTGGTGCAAAAGGTATGGACTGGATGTACGCCAACTGTTCTACAACCGCACAGCGTGGTGCGCTTGACTGGGCTCCACGATTCCACGATGCTATCAAGCCTGTTATGGAGTGGCTTTACTACTCAGTACAGACAGGTAACGAGGCACAGATTACCATCGACGCAAATTCAAAGCCTGACTACCGCGCAGGTCTGGAGAAAGAGCTCGAGGCTATGCGTAATCAGGAGATGTGGCGTGCTGGTGAGACTGTACGTAAGTTGCGTCCAGAGAACCAAGACGTATAACACTATAGTCACGGGGGTGCACACGCACCCCCGTGATTCATTTTAAAATATGATATGGGAAAATTAGTAATTAATTCGTACGATGAATTCGCAGCACATCTGGGTGAGGAGCTTGGAGCTTCTGACTGGCTGCAAGTAGATCAGGATCGCATTAACATGTTTGCCGACGCAACACTCGACCACCAGTGGATACACGTGGACGTGGAGCGCGCCAAGAAGGAGAGTCAGTATCAGAGCACTATTGCTCACGGATATCTCACACTGTCACTCCTGCCATACATGTGGGACCAGATTATTGAGGTAAACAACATCAAGATGCTGGTTAACTACGGTATGGACAAGATGCGTTTTGGTCAGCCTGTGATTACAGGCTCGAAGGTGCGCCTGGTAACCAAGTTGCACAACATTCAGAACCTGCGTGGTATCTGTAAGGCAGAGATTGAATTCAGGATTGAAATCGAGGGACAGCGTAAGCCAGCACTTGAGGGTATCGCTTCGTTCCTGTATTATTTTAATTAATTAGGTATGGGCGGATTTTTTGGAACAATTTCCACAAAGTGCTGTGTAAACGATCTGTTCTACGGCACCGATTATAATTCGCATCTGGGTACAAAGCGTGCCGGACTGGTGACATTTGATGAGGAGAAGGGTTTTAGTCGTAAGATTCACAATTTGGAGCGCGACTATTTCCGTTCAAAGTTCGAGGATGAACTCGACTCGTTTGCTGGTCATCAGGGTATCGGGGTTATTAGCGATACCGACCCGCAGCCCATTCTGGTAAACTCGCATCTGGGCCGTTATGCAGTAGTGACTGTGGCCAAGATAAACAATATCGAGGAGATTGCCCAGGAGCTGTTGGAGCGCCGCATGCATTTCAGCGAGTACTCAGCTAACACCATAAACCAGACAGAGCTTGTTGCGTTGCTCATTAACATGGGCCGCACATTTGTTGAAGGTATTAATTTGGTATACAAGAAGATTGAGGGTTCATGCTCTATGCTGATACTTACTGAGAAGGGTATCATTGCCGCACGCGACTTCCTTGGTCGTACACCTATCGTGATAGGACAGAAGGATGGCGCTTATGCAGTAAGCAGCGAGACAACCAGTTTCCCAAATCTGGACTACAAGCGCGTTCGCGACCTTGGTCCAGGTGAGATTGTTTTCCTGACAGCCGATAAGATGGAAGTGCTGCAGGAGCCTTGGAAGCGAGAGCAGATTTGCTCTTTCCTGTGGGTTTATTACGGATTCCCTGCATCTGACTATAACGGAATAAACGTTGAGAACGTTCGTGAGACCAATGGTAAGATGATGGGTGAGAAGGACGAGACCGATGTTGACTGCGTTTGCGGTGTGCCCGATTCAGGAGTAGGTATGGCTTTGGGATATGCCGAAGGTAAGGGTGTTCCCTACAAGCGTGCCGTATTGAAGTACACTCCAACATGGCCTCGCTCGTTTACTCCTGGCAATCAGGAGCGTCGTTCACTGGTGGCTAAGATGAAGCTGATACCAAACCCCGCACTCCTTAAGGATCAGCGCGTGGTATTCTGCGATGACTCTATCGTTCGTGGTACACAGCTTAAAGACAATGTAAAGACTTTCTTTGAGTACGGTGCTAAAGAGGTTCACTGCCGTATCTCATGCCCACCACTGGTATATGGATGTCCTTTCATAGGATTCACTTCGTCAAAAAGTGATATGGAACTGATAACACGACGCATAATCAAGGACTTTGAGGGCGATGATAAGAAGAATCTTGAGAAGTATGCTCAGACCGATTCGCCTGAATACAAGCGTATGGTTGACGAGATTGCAAAGCGTTTAGGACTGACAACGCTTAAGTTTGCCAAGCTTGAGGACCTGATTAAGAGTATTGGTATGGACAAGTGTCGTGTTTGTACACACTGTTTCGATGGCAGTAGCTATTGCCACGAGCATGATAATGAAGACGATCGACAGTTAAAGATTAATTTCTAACCGTTCATCGTCAGTCTGACTGATATATTCTTCGTTAGTAAGATATGAAATCGCAGCATCGAGTTCGCTTTCGGGCAGCTCGATGCTTTTTATTTCTGTTACATAGTGAGGCTTATTGTCGCTAAGCAGATTCAGAATAGCCTCTATCGCATCTTGATATTTCTGTTCAGAAACCGCTCCTGTAGAGCGCTGACTCAGGCATACATCGCACTGTCCGCAGTTGTGGCCGTTATAATCGCCAAAATAGCTAAGCAGCTGGCGCGAGCGGCAAATGCGGTCGTGTTTTGCATAGCGTATCATTGCCCTTATGCGCTTGGCAAATTGCGCCTTGCGCTCTTCGTAAATCTCGGGCATAATCTGTATGTGCTCCTTATCCTCGCGACGCTGGGTGTAGCGGATGTAAGGCGTCTTCTTCTGCGGAATAAAGTGCAGAATATGTCGTTGCGACAGGTTTTTCAGTGTAAGGTAAACCTGTTGCGGTTGCAGCTGTGTTACATGTGCCAGAAATGCCTCGTCTATGTAATTGTAGTCGGTAAATAGTCCGCCATAGCTGCGCAGTAGGGCAGTTATTATCTTCTCTTCGTTAGGACTGTTGTTCTCAAGGCGGTATAAGTCATTACGACTCACGGTGAACATTACGCGAGCTTGGTTGTCCTGCTCCTCAGTATACTCTATGTAACCAGCTCGCTGCAGAATCTTTAAGGCCGAATCCACCTGAATAGGGAAGTGGCGGTATATGTGGCAGAATTTATCGATGTTAAACTCGAAAGTGTGCCCATAACCAGAGCCAACACCTATCTGATAATAATATGCCAAGTGCTCGTAAACCTGCCTGATGTAGTCTTTATCAGGGAAGTTGTCGCTTACGCGCTTCATCAGCTTGCGCTCGTCGTTGTTGTTGTATAGCAGCACGGCATAGGCCTTGAAGCCATCGCGACCAGCACGACCAGCCTCTTGGAAGTAAGCTTCAATGCTGTCAGGACAGTCAACGTGCACCACCACGCGCACATCTGGTTTGTCTATACCCATACCAAAGGCGTTGGTGGCCACCATCACTCTGTATTCATCGTTCTGCCAAGCCTGTTGGCGCTTGTCCTTCTCTATGGCATCCAGTCCTGCATGATAGAATGTTGCGGTGATGCCTGCTTCTTTTATTATTTCTGCATACTCTTTGGTGCGGCGCCTGCTGCGGGCATATACAATGGCTGTACCCTTTGTGTTGCGCAGAATGTGTAGCAGCTCACCAATCTTATCCTCAGCTTGTCTAACCACATACGCCAGATTCTTACGTTCAAAGCTCATCTTGAAGACTTTGAAATCTGCTGGGCTTGTGTCGCTATCCTGACGTACCAGCTTGGCTTGTATATCTTCTACAACCTGTGGCGTTGCTGTTGCCGTGAGCGCCAGAACAGGGGCATTAGGCACCAACTTGCGTATATTTGCTATCTGCAGATATGAGGGGCGGAAGTCATAGCCCCACTGCGATATACAGTGAGCCTCGTCAACTGTGATAAAGCTAACGTTCATGTGGCGAAGCTTAGTCTGGAAGAGTTCTGACGCCAAGCGCTCTGGCGAAACGTAAAGCAGTTTTACGCCACCAAAGATGGCATTCTCGAGTGTGGTAATAATCTCTTCGTGACTCAGACCGCTGTATATTGCTGCAGCCTTTATACCACGACGTCGCAAGTTGTCAACCTGGTCCTTCATCAGCGCTATAAGCGGTGTGATGACTATGCAGGTGCCATCTTGAGCCAAGGCAGGTACTTGGAAAGTAATCGACTTTCCACCACCTGTAGGCATAAGTCCAAGTGTATCGTGGCCGCTACCTATAGACTCGATGATTTCGCGCTGAATCCCGCGGAAATCATCGTAGCCCCAGTAGCTTTTCAGTATCTCTTGATAATTCACTCCTCAGAGGGTTGAATATCTTCAATCTGTAATTGAACCTCAGTGCGCTTGTAGATATTATCCTCGATGGTGTAGACAATATCGAACGAGCGCTTTGATTTGATGTAGCGTGCAGAACCGCTCTGACCAAAGGCGATGCCATTAAGCACATTGCTCGACTTTGAGTCAACCAGTTCCAGTTTTATGTGTTCCTGTTGGCGACCAACAACCTTCGATGTGCCGTAGTCGTAAACATTACGTGTGCAGAACAGCGGCTTGGGGTTGTCAGGTCCGTGAGGCGCAAACTTCTTCAGGTCGTTGTGCAAACGCTTGGTAATGTCCTTAAAGTCAATAACAGCATCTATGTCGAGTGTAGCCTCAGTCTGTTCAGGCTGTATGTGCTCCATCACGTACTTCTGGAAACGACTGCGGAACTCAGGAATATTCTCGATTTTAAGCGAGAGACCTACTGCATAGGTATGTCCACCGAAGTTCTCAAGCAGATCTCGACAACTCTTGATGGCGTCGTAAACATCGTAACCAGCCACGCTACGTGCCGAACCTGTGGCCAGACCGTTGAACTTGGTAAGCACAACAGTTGGACGATAATAAAGCTCGGTTAGGCGCGAGGCAACAATGCCTATTACACCCTTCTTCCAGTTCTCATCGTAAAGCACAATGCTGGCATGATGCTTCTGGCTCTCCAGCTTCTCAACAATCTGGTTTGCCTCTTCCGTCATCTGCTTGTCAACATCCTTGCGCTGCTCGTTATACTCATTAATATGGTTAGCTTCTGCAAGTGCTTTCTGCAGGTCTTTCTCTACCAGCAGGTCAACAGCCTCGGTACCATTCTGCATACGTCCTGACGCGTTGATGCGTGGACCTATCTTAAATACTATATCGCTCATGGTTATCTCTCTACCTGTAAGACCACAGATGTCGATGATAGCCTTCAGTCCTACTGATGGGCTCTGGTTTAGCTGCTTCAATCCGTGATAAGCCAGAATACGGTTTTCGCCCATTATAGGCACGATGTCTGCGGCAATACTTACGGCGCAGAAATCAAGTAGTGGTATGAGGCGTGAGAATGGAATACCGTTATTCTTAGCAAAAGCCTGCATGAGTTTGAAACCTACGCCGCATCCGCAAAGATGCTTGAATGGGTAGGTAGAATCTACGCGCTTGGGGTTAAGAATCGCGACAGCATCAGGCAGCTCATCATCAGGCACGTGGTGGTCGCAGATGATGAAGTCTATGCCCAGACTCTTGGCATAGGCTATTTCTTCGATAGCCTTAATACCGCAGTCAAGTACTATTATCAGCTTGATGCCTTTTTCAGCTGCATAGTCCAATGCTTTCTTACTGATACCGTATCCCTCCTCGTAACGGTCGGGAATGTAATATTCAATGTTAGAATAGAACTGCTGCAGGAATTTATACACCAAAGCTACCGCCGTACATCCATCGACGTCGTAGTCGCCGTAGACCATGATGCGCTCTTTGCGCCCCATCGCATCGTTGAGTCGGTCTACCGCCACATCCATATCGTTCATCAGGAACGGATCAATCAGCTCGTTTAGCATCGGACGGAAGAAGCGCTTTGCAGCGCTCTCCGTTTTAATGCCTCGCTGAATAAGGAGGTTGGCGAGTATCGGACTCATTCCGATTTTCTCTCCAAGCTCCTTAGCCGCCGTCTGTTGTTCTGATGTAGGTGGTTGGTAATTCCATTTGAAATGCATTAGATACCAAGCTTTTTACGAATATCAGCAGGAATAGCGTTCTTATTGATGAGGAAATCCATCGTGTTTGCAGCGATGTATGTCTTGGTCATGTACCAGATACCCTTGTACTTACCAGTCTCGCCCCAAGAGTTCTTAACCATATAGTACTCCTTGCCCTTCTGGTCCTTGGCAACACCGTAAATCAGCATGCCGTGGTCGTCGGTCAGCTCCCAGTTGTCGAAACGCTCCTGGCGCATCTGCTGTGTAGCAACAACCTCAGGAACATTGATGCCCAGCGAGTCGATAACGTTAGCCTTCTTTGCAGGCTCCAGGCGCAGCCACTTGGCCATATCGCTACCTGTGAGTGAGATAGCAGCCTTGTTGTCGATAGCATAAGCCAGACCGTTACGTGTGAATCCAGGCTCTGAAACGTCGCCGCCCCAAGCTACTGTATAGCCATTCTCAACAGCGTTGTCGATAATGCGCATCATCTCGTCCATAGGAACGTTGTAGCTCAGTGGGAAGCGCCAGTTGTCCTGTACCTCTACAGCAAATGCTGTGTAGAATGGGTGGTGAGTATAGCTGGTAATTGATACATAATCGTCGAGGTTAATACCCAGTGAAGCCATGAAGCTCTTTGGAGTGTACTCCTTGCCCTCGAAGGTAAACTTCTCAGGACACTTACCAAGATATGCATCGAGTATGCCCTGGAAACCAACCTTCCACTGTGTAGAAAGCTTCTTTGAGTCGCTCTTAGCAACAGCTGCTACGTATGGCTCGAGTAATGAGAAGAACTCGTTGAAGTTGTTCAGCGAGTCACCATACAGTGAACCAGCAAATGGCATGATTCCCTCTGGAATGATACCGTGGGTCTTCATTGTAGCGAGAACGTCCTCAGCCGAACCGCCCTGAGCAAACTGGCAGTCGCCGTGGTAGCGAACCACCTGGATGGCGCGCTCCATGTAAGTCTTGTTCTCAACAAAAGCCTCGTCAAAGTTGTAAGTCTTGCCAGTAGCCTTCAGCACCTCAGCCTCGAAGAAAGAGAGGGTAGAGTAGTTCCAGCACGTACCTGAACGGTTCTGGTCCTTGATGCTTGTGATAGGGTTCTCCTTAATCACGGTGAATACTGGCTTGTTAGCGTCTTTGTTGGCATCCTTTTTCTTAGCTGCCGAAGCACTCAGGGCAACCATTGCCACGAGTGCGAGTGTAAAAATCTTCTTCATTTCTATTTTATTTTTTATTATTGATTATTCGTTGCCATGAACTCCTCTACATCCTTGGGGTGATAAGGAATTCGTTTTGTGCCCAGGAATCGGCATCCGTCCTTTGTAATCAGTATGTCGTCCTCAATGCGTATTCCGCCAAAGTCCTTGTATGTCTCCAGCTTCTC
>Ga0265299_10005360_pt1 | contig 11900 bp, 12 predicted proteins | sample AusTroGonzalo_MG_4_FD_193485 | JGI IMG/M metagenome (GOLD analysis project Ga0265299, IMG submission 193485) | Bovine rumen microbial communities from tropical cattle in Woodstock, Queensland, Australia - Gonzalo_02 | ecosystem: Host-associated > Mammals > Digestive system > Stomach > Rumen ...
TTTATAGGTAGGCATCTCGAAAAGTACGGGACGCAACTTTGCATAGTCGGGCTTGTCCTTCTCGTCCAGTTTGTCCTCGTCGATATAGTTGTTTAGCACTTGACAGATGTAGTTCTTGAAGCCGTCAATCTCGTAGGTATCGATGACCTCACACTCCATCACCATTGGCGACTTTTCGATGACTGGCATACCAGCCTCGCCTAGATGGTACTCAAACACCTGCGACTTGTCGGTCTTAGCTCCGCTAACGGTTCCTGTGTAGTCGGCCTGTGCTGCCCAATCCTCGCTGATAATATTGATAGAAAGCTTCTTCGTATCATCGATAGCCTTGATGCTATGGTGCGAAGAGTGCATGCTTACCAGCAGTTTCGAGTGAGATACAATACCAATATGGGCAACTAAGAGCCAGTTCACTTTTCCATCCTCTCCTACGGTACCAACAACGGTTGCCGGCGTAGGATAGAGAGTCATCTTCTGTCCGATATTCTTTTTCATTACAATTTTCCTTTCTTTTTACTCCATACTGTGCTCCCAACCACCACGGGTATCTACGCCGGTGGCATCGGCGAGCTGTTCCAGACGAGCAACCTCTTCTGCGGTCAGTTGAATCTTGGCGGCCTCGGCTGCCTCGATGACGTGACGCTCCTTGGTGGCTCCGATGATGGGCAGCGTGCCCTTGGCGATGGCCCATGCAATGCCTACCTGTGAACACGACGCGTTATACTGGGCACCAATTCTCTTCATCTCGTCCGTCAGAGCCGACAGCTGGTCGAGCACGGGGTTATACTTCTTTCCGCGGTCACTCTCTTCGGGCAGCGGATTCTCCTTGTTGTACTTGCCGCTAAGCGCGCCCTGCTCCAGCACCATGTAGGCCCAGAACTCGATGCCGTTCTCCTTGCAGTAGTCCAGCACGCCACCCTTCTCTGATGAACGATACAGCAGCGAGAAGTGGTTCTGAACAGCTGATACCTTAAAACCAGCCTCACCTAGAATCTCGTTAGCACGCTTAATCTCGGCGATATTGTGGTTGCTTACACCCACGCGCTTTACCTTACCGCTTTTCAAGAGGGGGATCAGCCCTGGTGTCCAGCGCTCTACGTCCATCGGGTTGTGAATCCAGTAGATGTCGATATAATCGATGCCCATGCGCTCCAGCGAGGCTTCGGCCATCTTCTCCACGCTGTTCTCATACACCTCAGCCAACTGTGGTGTGAACTTTGTCGAAATCTGCACATCCTCTCTATGATAGTCCTTGGCCAGTGTAGCCAGAATCTTCTCCGACTCACCCATGCCATACACCGTTGCCGTGTCCCACAGGTTTAGTCCGGCCTTCATCGCTGCGTCGAATACGGGTTTCAAATTCTCCACGTCGGTCTTTGAACCGAATACTGAGTCACCTCCAAATGCACCTGCGCCCCAAGCCCAAGTACCTAATGCAATCTTTGTCTGTTCCATTGTAATTGTCATTTTAAAATTGTTTTTGAAATCTGGGTGCAAAGGTACGGCGAAATCGCGAATCAGGGGATAACTCAATCATCGAAGAATCTACCTATTTTACTGATTCGTACTTTTTCTACCCAAATGACTGGGCGGATAGCCATAAAACTTCTTGAACATGCGGGTAAAATGCTGCGGATATTCAAAGCCCAGCAGGTCACTGGTCTCGCCGATAGTATGTCCGCTGGTGAGCAACATCTGTGCTTGCTGCATCAGGAAACGACGGATATAGTTCGAAGCTGTATCGCCCGTCATCTGACGAATCAAGTCGCCAAAATAGTTGGGCGACAAGAATAGCTCCTGAGCACAATACTTCACCGATGGCAGTCCTAGCTTCTGATACACCTTGTCATGATAATAGCGCGTTAGCAGATTCTCGAATCGCTGCAGCAGATCTTCCGTATCCTTCGATGACGTCTGCATCTGTCGGGCATAGAAGCGGGCGATGAATTCCAGTACCAGTGTTAGGAAAGCCACGAGAATGCGAGGCTCTGCATCTCCCTTCGCCTCCGTGCGTATCTTCTCAAACAGCCCCACAATAGTCTCACGCTCATCTTCAGCCAACAGCAGCGCCTCGCTCGTATTGTACGAGAAATAGGTATAGTCCGACATTCTGCGTCCCAAGTCTGTACCGCTCAGCAGCGCTGGGTCAAAGAGCAGCGCCCAGCCCTGTGTCTGTATCTCCTCACCCGTGTCCGTCTTGCCGCCTATCTGTCCTGGCGATACGCACATCAGCGCATGGCGGTGCAGATCGTAGTTCACCAAACCATACGTCAGCTCGTCCAACTGCACATCGGCGATAAAGATGCCGTAAACATCGTAGTTGTTCAGCGAGTGGCGGCAGTGCTCCAGTTCGTCGTAATGAATCACGCTGATGAGCGGATGCAACTCCTCCGCACCGATATACCGTGCGTAGTCATTCACGCTGTGTACTTTTAAAATCTTTTCCATGCTGCGAATATACGAAAAAAATCCCAAAGAATGGTGTTTTGCCTTGGGATTTATGAATATTTGGGATATTACCCGTAATTCTCAATCAAATACTTCACAAACTGCGGGTCGCCGAAGTTGATGAAGCCAGCATCCTGCTGGTTGAGGGTGGCAATCTGCGACATATCATCCTCTGAGAGAGTGAAGTCGAAGATGTCGAAATTCTGCGCCATACGCTCCTTATGGGTGCTCTTTGGGATGGCTACGATGCCACGCTGCGTAAGCCAGCGGAGTGCAACCTGTGCAGCAGTTTTGTTGTACTTTGCTCCGATGGCGGCAAGCACATCGCTCTTCACGATACCTTCTGCACCCTGTCCGCCAAGCGGTCCCCACGCCATCACCTTCGTGCCGAATTCAGCATGAATCGACTCGATGCCCGTCTGCTGCGCAAGGGCATTGCACTGCAACTGATTCACCATCGGTTTCAGCTCCACATAGTGTGCAAAGTCGAAGAAGCGGCCTGCCTGGAAGTTCGAGACGCCGATAGCGCGTACCTTGCCCTCACGATAAGCCTTCTCCATCGCCCGCCACGTGCCGAACACGTCGCCGTAGGCCTGATGGATGAGCAGCAGGTCGATGTACTCCGTCTGCAACTTGCGCAGACTCTCGTCGATGCTCTTATAGGCTCGTTCCTCACCTGCGTTGGAAATCCATACCTTCGTCACCAGGAACAGGTCTTCGCGCCTGATTCCGCTCTTGCGCCAAGCATTGCCCACACCCTCTTCATTCTGATAGGCCTGCGCCGTATCGATGAGCCTGTAGCCCACGTTCAACGCATCCGTTACGCATCGTTCACACTCGTTGGGCGATACCATAAACACGCCGTAGCCCAGCAGCGGCATCTCCACGCCGTTTGATAATCTAATATGTTCCATCACTATCATTTACGATTTGACAATTTACATTTTACGATTTCAATATCCCAAACCTTTCAGCCACTTCTCGACCTTTGCCTTATTCGTGCGCACCTCGTGGCCATAGATGCTGAAACCCTTGGTGACGTTAGCATCAGGGAAGGCTTTCTTTACGTCCTCTACGCAAGAGGCCAGACCGCTTCCTTCATGAGTCGTAAATGGAATGACGGTCTTTCCCCTCAAATCATTCGCATGCTTCTTGAAGAACGTGAACATCACCTGCGGATAGGTGCCCCACCATACAGGGCCGCCGATGAACACTACGTCGTACTGCGAGAGGTCGATGTCGCCCTCATACTCAGGTAACTCCCCGTCGCGAGCCTCCTTCTTGGCCAGCTCAATCAGCGGATTATATGCCATTCCGTCATACTTATGTGTCACAATCTCAAACTGCTTCGCACCCGTCAGTTCCGTGATGTAGTCGGCTACAATCTTCGTGTTGCCCACTTCAATGTTTCCTACTGAGTAGTTGTCTCCTGCATGCGAGAAGAATACTACGATAGCCTTTCCTTCCTTGTTCATATTGTTGTCTTGTTTTGAACCACCGCTGCATGCTGTTGATGTCAGTAATGCCAGCGCGGCTGTGATGATACTTTTAATACTCATTTGTTCGCGTTTATTGAATTGTCAGTTGATATTCTCCAGTCTTGATAGCAGCGATGGTGCCACCGTCCACGAGCAAGTCAGTACCTGTGATGAACGAAGCTTGGTCGCTCAACAGGAACTGGGCGGCGTTGGCAATCTCGGCAGGGTTGCCCACACGGTGCATGGCCGACGCCTCAATCATCTTCTGATAGCCCTCGCCAGCAGCACGGAACTCATCGTAGGCAAGTGGAGTGACCACCACGCCCGGTGAGATGGTATTGATACGGGCACCACGCTTTCCCCAATCGATAGCAGCCTTGCGCACACGCAACTGATTGGCATGTTTTGATATGATATAAGCTATGCCTGAGTTTACGATGACATCGGGCTGCAGCATCGGCAACTGTGCGAGTTCATCAGCTGGGGTCATTGTCAGCGCATACTCTTCCTCATTGGTAAGTGGCTGTGGCAGCATGTAGCCCGTCTGACTGCTGATGAGTACGCCTGCACCATCCTTTGCCATCACTTCTCCGAAAGCATCCAGAGCATAAGCTGAACCAATAAGGTCAAGTTTAATCATGTGTTGCGGATTCGTCTGATTGGGCGACGCACCTGCCGTGTGGATGTAGTACTTCACGGGTCCCAGTTCTTTGGCTCGTGCGGCAAAGGCGTAGATGCTCTCCTTGTCCGAGGCATCCACCCGCATCGTCTCGACACTATAGCCGGAGTACTCCAACTTCTCCCGTGCTGCCTCCAATGCCTTCTCGCTGATGTCGCCCAGCAGCACCGTGCGGTTCTGCGCCACGCGCTCGGCTATCGCCATTCCCATACTCCCTGCACCCAGCAAGGCCACCACTTCTCTCTCTTCGTTGAAATTGAATCTCATAATCGTATCGTTTTAAATGTTCTTGATAAACTTTGCAGGATTACCACCGACGATAGTGTTGGGGGCGACATCCTTGGTAACTACTGCTCCTGCGGCCACGACAGCATTTTCGCCGATAGTGACACCGGGCAGGATGATGGCTCCCACGCCAATCCAGGCATTGCGACCAATGTGGACGGGCTTGCAGCGAAGCACCATGCGGTTCTGGAAGTCGTGGTTATCGGTCACGATGCGCACGTTGGGACCAATCATCACGCCGTCGTCGATGGTGATGCCTCCAGCCGCCATACACGTCAGCGAGTGGTTGACAAACACGCCCTTGCCAATCTTCATCTGCCTTGCGAAGTCAATCTGAAGCGGAGGCATCAGATAACTCGTCGCGTCCAACTGTCCCTCGAAGAGTTCCTCCTCCAGCGGACGGATAGCCTCCATCGTGGGTTCAGTTGTGTTAATCTTAAAACAAATGCCAGCGCAACGCGTCATGTGGGCGATGGCCTCTGCATACTCGGGCGTCGCCATATCGACGTCAGCCCCTGAACGAAGTCTTTCAAAAATATCCATATCTTTACAGGTTTAATTGTTTCTGGGTGCAAAGGTACGATGATTTTATGGCACGTTGTTTTCACAAAAAGCTTCAATATTTTCACTTTTTGCATAATTCGTTCTTTTGTATATAAAATAATGTCTATCTTTGCGCTCACTTAATCGCAACATTGTCACCCATGAAAGTCGATTTTCAATATTCCACAGACTTTTACGGCATGAACGCCAAAGAGTTGAGCGACACCTGCATGCACCTGCTCTGCATGTCAGGTGAGGGCAGTTTTGTGTTCAATGAGAAATGCTACCATATCATGAAAAACGACCTGGTGGTGATTCCGATGCCCGACCGTGTAAAAAATCTCGCGGCCCACGAGGATATGCAGGTGGAATGGTTTGCCGCTGACTATAAGTTCCTGCAAGGTCTGTTGCCATCGAACAACTACAGCATCGGAGGTAGCATCTCCCTGAACAATGATCCTGTCATATCTCTTACAGACGAGCAAGCTGCCATTCTGCTTGGCGATTTCCACCGTTTGCGTGACCGTATGGAAGGCCGTCAACTTTTGTTCTATCGTGAACTGATGGGAAGCCTCTGCCTGACAATGATGTACGATATCTTCGAACCGCATGCCCAGCGTGATGCTACCGCAGAACATAGTGACCGTACTGCTTACATCGTGAAGCAACTGATGCAGTTGCTGTCGACGGGTATCAGCCGTACGGAACGTGACGTGAGCTACTACGCCGAGCGCCTGAACGTCTCGCCCAAATACCTTTCTGCTACCATCAAGCGCGTGACAGGCCATAGTGTCAGCAGCTATATCAATCGCCACACTGTTCCTATTTTGAAAAACTATCTGGATGACGAGAGATTATCACTCACCCAGATAGCCGAATTGATGAACTTTGCCTCACTCTCATACTTCAGCCGATACTGCACCAAGCATCTCGGTCAGTCACCCAGCGAATACCGCCAGAGTTTGCAGCCGAAGATGGAGTAATAAAAAACAAAGTAAAGACAACACCCAGCGCATTTTGAATCTAAGTGAGTTTGTGAATGTGTCAGGTACATGTCTCGTTGGCTGATATTTGTAAATGTCTTATAATTGCAATATTTTCTGATACAATTGAGTTTGCCCCTTGTCTTTGTTCGTAATCTTTATTTGAACCTTAGATGGACGAACAATCTCTTTTGGCAAAGTTGAAAGGAGTCGATTTATCACTTGTTCTACATTTGTAAATCCGGAGTCTTCGATTACAGATACACATTCACCGCTAATATATGCCTCTCCCCTGATTAGATTGTACTTCGACATTCTCTCAAAAGACTTTGTTGGGTATTCATTGTTATCTGGTTCCTCATTACTGAAGAAAATGTAGTCTATGACTTTTTCATTCAAATCCCATGCTGGTGAGTAATCTATCTTGGTATATACTCTTGCCATCTTGTAGGTTGAGTGATTGAGTGCGAAGTCAATGTCGCTAAGTGATGCGCCGCAACCATTCTGTGCTATCGTCGCCCATGAATGGCGAAACGAATATAGGCTGGCGTGAAAGTCAGGTGAGACCTTCTTGCAGATTTGGCTGATACCTGCATTCACATTGGCATTGAATGAATCGGGAGTACTTAGGCGTTCTTGAAAGTCAAAAAGCCAAGGAGATTCCATGTCTTTAGACAAATACTTCTCTATTGTCGGCTTTATGAACTGTGGCACTCTTATCTCAAAGTATGCACTATCCGATCGGGATTTTCTTGTCTTTCTTCTGTTATAGTGGAAAATGCCATTATGATACTGGCTCTTCTCAGCATAGAACAAATCAACGCTATTGATGCCACACATACAAAAGCTTATCAGCGCAACATCTTGACCAAGTTCCTGGAGTGGATGGGTAAATCTGCTGAAGTCGGGAACAACGGCGAAAAATTTGCGAAGCATATTGGGGCTTATCGCTCTCTTGTTCGGGGTATCTTCTTTAGGTATTGAAATCTTGGGCCAAGGATTTGTGATTAACTGAATACCTCTTTCTTCATCGTTGTATTCCAACATAGCAGCTTTGTGAATCTGTCTGATGTTGATAGGATATTTATTTTTCGACCTTGCTGTTTGAGAAAGAGAGTCTATCCATCTGGAAAGGAAAGAGTATGTCAATTGCGAAAACATAACCTCGTTACCACCAGCAAACTTTTCTAAATTGTATAGTGCCCACTTATAGTCACGTGATGTTCTTTCCTGGCCTCTGGCAATCATCTTCTCGATATGCTTACGAGCGTAGGCTGAGAACGAGATACCGTCTTTCCCCTTCTGAATATAGTCCACTATTTCCTTGACTGTCCAGTCTTGGGTGTCAATCCTGTTCAGGATGTTGTAGTAATTATCTATCAACCTCGAAGTGTGTTGAATAACAAAAGGATCCAAAATATCCTTTTTGTTTCGACTCAGCCCCTTGTCGTTAACCATCCATGATGTTCTCAGATAAGATACTTTCCGATTGTGGGCAAAACGTATGTAAACAACATACATGCCATTTTTCCTCTTTGATTTTACAGTAGCTTTTAATGTTGCCATATTAAATGTTTATTATATGATTACACGCAATAGTGCGTATTCATACAATATAATTCAGGCCACATTAGATGCTTTCAAATTTTGGTAAACAGGCCCAAAATTTGGTAAACAAATTTGATGCAAGTAACCGATTGGCACACGGAAGGGCTTTTTTGAAAAATATAAGTGGTTAAATATCAATGATTTACATTCTGCAAATTGTTTCCCTGAAAAACACGTTTTTTTAGACAATACAAAAATGCAAGTGCTTGATAATAAAGCACTTGCATTTTCAAGTATCTCAAAAATCTGAAAATTATTCACATTCGAGAGCGCCCTGCGCGGCGGCTAATGAACACTGATTATCAATGACTTACGAAAGGACTGGTCAACATTCCGAATGCAAATCATACACGTTCTGCACGTTCTGCACGTTTCTGACTCGTATTCTTCTGCAAAAATTGTCACTTACGTAATTAATTCTGTCTTCATCTAATCCAATCTTAATCTTTAGAGTTACTTTTCTATTTGGTCAACAATCTGGTCAACATCTTGACTGACCATTTTTACTATAGACGCATCACATACTTTAGATGGGATATAATCCCCATAAGCACATTCTGCAAACTTTGTTTGCAAAGTTAATGATTTATTCTGACTTTACGTTCATTCTGCACGTTTTTCTTGCAGAACGTGTATGATTTTAATATATATTAAGGTGGAAACGACATTCTGTTACCAAATTTTTGTTTCGATTAAAAGAAAAATGGATGGAATTCAATGCCATAAGTTTAGGTTTAAGTTTAAATATGCTTATATATATAATAAGGTATAGTAAACCCAAATCAGGAGATTGAAGGTTTAATGTTTAAGTTTAGAAATGCATGTATATATACATGGGTAAACGTAAACCTAAACTTTGCAGAATGAAACGACTTGATGTTTCCCAAAATTCACGTTTTTCTTTTAAAAGAGAATGAACCTTCTTATGCCCTCCCCTTCTAATCCTCTTCTCTTTTAACTGAGAAAAACTTTTGAAGTCACAGACGACATTAACTTGATGCTCGTAAAAAGTTATCTTCCGTGATTTAGAAAGAAAACTCACAGATTTGCAGAAATTTTGCAAATTCACGAGTTTCCTTTTGAGATTTGGAAAGATAACCTTTCTTCATCTTTTTTTGACCGACATCGTCATTACAGATTAGGAATGATGATATGTGTTTACACTTCGAGACTTTTGCCTGGGTTGAAAAACTCATGCTCACCATGAAAGACATATCCCAATTGATTAGACACACACTTGGTATTGCCGATCTTGACATCCACATTGTAGTGAGAGTGTCCATATATCCAGTAATCGATACCACTATCCTTGATATAGTCTTCCAGTTCAACCGTAAAGGCTCCGTTGGCTTGGCTATCGGCAAACTTGGGACATTGCATCTGGAAGGATGGCACGTGGTGGGTTACAACAATCTTTCTTCTGGCTCTACTGTTTGAAATGGCATCCTTCAGGAATGCCAAGCACCTTTCGTGTTCGCCATTGAAGTCCGCAAACGTCAGAAGTTCGCCATTGAAGATGATACGTCGGAAGTCGCTTACCACTTGTTCAGTATAATATGACTCCTTCAGAGGAATCTTGGCCCACAATGTTGTTATGATGAAGTCAATGTCCCCTATGTGTACGACAGCATTATAATAGCTGTGGACATTCGGACGTATTTCAAGGCAATAGCCATCGTTAAGCTTGGCGATGTCGTAGAACTTATAGAACTCATGATTGCCCATACAAACAATCACCTGACGGTAGTTCTCCGAAGCCCAGTCCCAGAATGGATGCTTACTATAGTTCTCATCTCCCAAGTAGCCAATGTCACCAGCCAGGACGAGAACGTCCCCTGTTACTTGCAGGGGATTCTCCTTCAGATATCTCCAGTTGTCGGCAAACTCTAGATGGAGGTCAGAGGCATATTGTATCTTCATTGCTGTTCTGTGGCAAATAATCCGTCCAATTGTTCCAGCAAGGCTTCGACGAATGATGTATCCTGGTCAAGAGCCTTGGAAAGTGGTTCAGAAAGAGTATTCCATTCTTTCTTGATTGAAGAGACAAACTCCCTTATGCAAGTTACTATCGGTTCTGGAGCAGTAATTTGACTATCTTCTATGATGACCACGTTCTTCAGCACATCAGAACGATGCTTCTTGATGTCTTTGCTGTTGACATGCTTTCCGTTTGCCTTGTCTTGCAGAAGATTGAGGTATGCTCGTGACTTCAGAGCTATGAGCGCAGCAGAGTCTGCATGGCGTAGTCCATTGGTCAGTTTGCTGTGCTCGATTGTGAAGTGGTAGAAATCATCGTCCATGATGATTGCACTCAGACTGGATGTGTCCTCGCTGGTGGGAATTGGTTCAATGGTCAGCCCCTTCGGTTCGCCGAGGATGTCAGGGTGCCGTGACAGCAGTTCAATCATTTCGGGATAGTCAGGTTTGCCATTGACAAAGCGGTACAGTTCGTACTTCGGAGTCTCGCCCTCTTCCTGTTTGCGTCTCTCAGGACGATACCCACCTTCACGCACGAATTGCCAGAAATGCTCAGCGAAGTCGGTTGTCATCTTTTCAACGATGACTATCATGTCGATGTCATGCGTGGCACGAGGGCGAACAGCCGTGCCGGTCATGGCAATGTCACAAGCCGTGCCACCGATGATGACGTAGTTCTCAGAGTAGGCTTCAAAAGCTTCACGGAATTTATCTAACCCTTCCATGCTGTTTCATTTATTAAACGTTCAACTTCACCTTCCACCCGCGGATCTGCATCCTCACGTAGAGAAATGGCCAATGATAACCTGTCCACCCATTCGGCTTTTTCACCATTATTAATTACCGGTGGGTATTTCCAGGCTTCGATGAGAATGTTGCCATCATACTGATTGGGGCGTACTATGACACCTGATACCATGAAGTCTCTAACTTGTTTGGCAGTCATCATGATTATCCTTTCGGGATCAGGATTGAGCATTGTGTAATGTGCCAGGGCATTGATGCCACATATCACAAAATGGTCTTCAGTCAATAGTTCATCGCAGTAGATGCGCTCTTCAACGGGATTAATCAGGAGTGGTTGAGCTTGATCCCATAGATCCCTCCCCTTCTTATGGAAGTGGATGACCTTTCGTTTTGAGCCTTCTGATTCTTTCCGGCACAGCCCTAAGTCTTCAAGGCAAGTAATGCCAAGTGTAATGCTTGCGTATGAATAAGGAATCCTATCCTCTATGTCTCGTGCTGCCAATCCATCTATGCTTTCTATCTGCAGATGATAGAGCAGCAGGTATTGGGCTACCGGTGTCATAATTTTCGCCTGTTTTGTTTTGCGTATGCGCTCATTGGCCAGAAGCATTGGCAAATGAACGTATTTGTCAGAGATGACGAAATAAACGTCTTTGTCAATAAGCCTCTGTCGTTCGTATGCAGGACATGCAGGCAACAAAAAGACTACAGGAAGCTGGAATAATGAAGTAAGATTGCTTGCCGTGACAGACAAGATGCGAGGTGCAGCAACTTTACCTTTGGGTTCAGCGAAAAGCAATGGCATACCATGAAACTCTCCATCGTAGAACTTGTACGATAGCGAGTCTCCGATGGTGACACCTTTCATCTGCGCCTTGCTTCGTTCTTGCAGCTGTATAGGTCTGCCCAATATGAAGACATCTTTCGTTTTAACCATTCTGCTTCATTTTATATACCATTAAAACGATGCAAAAGTATTAAAATAATCTGATATAACCAAAGGTTTTCCTGATTTTCTTGATTTTAGCAATAAAGTTTGAATACTTAATGCCTCAATTGGCAGATATACAGTTCAAAAAAGTGTTTCACTTTGCACTTTCGTTCAAGTAGGTAACTATTATTTGGTAAACCTCTTTACCCTTACATCCCATA
>Ga0265299_10005361_pt1 | contig 11899 bp, 21 predicted proteins | sample AusTroGonzalo_MG_4_FD_193485 | JGI IMG/M metagenome (GOLD analysis project Ga0265299, IMG submission 193485) | Bovine rumen microbial communities from tropical cattle in Woodstock, Queensland, Australia - Gonzalo_02 | ecosystem: Host-associated > Mammals > Digestive system > Stomach > Rumen ...
AACACTAGTGCTAACCATTTAGTATCAATTTTTTCTGGTAAATATTTTTTGAATACTTGTGTAAGTAATGTAATAATTAATGAACAACCAGCGATAGTTCCTAAAATTTCTATACTAACAAAATCATTCATAATTTTACCTCCTTAAAATTGTTTTTTATTTAACACATCGTGCGCATTTTCGTCAGGTGCCACTAAGTCGCGTTCTTTTAATTTAATCAATAACTTTTGTCTTCTTAACGTATAAACGCCTCTAACGACATCGTACGCCTCTACAGTATATGCATCCTTTTTGTATTGAGAAAACAAGCAAAAACCATTTAGATCTGCTTCAGCATCTTTGTTTACGAATACAAGTGCACCGATATCAAATTTTTGTATTTTTTTAGGAGCAGTATCTTTTTTTATTGTTGTTTTTTTAACAGTAGGAGTTTCGATTTCAGGTTTATTTATGTTCTCTTCTACTATTTTTATTTCTTCTGTTACAGGTACTTCTTTTTTCTTTCTTCTTGAAGCCATAGTATCCCTCCTTTCTAACTATTTCTTTTTAATGCTCTAGCATTTCTACAAGATTTACATCTTTTAGGTGGCGTAAAGCCTTTTTCTTCATAAAATTTTTGGTCATTAACTGTAAAGATAAATTCTTTTTTACAATCTTGACATTTAATTTTTATGTCTTCCATATATTTCAAAGACCCCCTTTTATTTTTTACTTGTAAAATTAAAGTTAAACTCTGGTTCATTTGTTTTTTTCTTTTTATCTCCTAGTAATACATCTGGATGGTCTTTTAAAAGTGTTTGTACTCTAGCGTTTGTAGCTTCTAAGAAGACTGCGTTTCTTTTATCTACATAGTCTTCAATTTCTTCATCTGTTGAGACGTCTTCTGCGCGAAGAAGTGAAAGCAGACGTGGGTCGTAGCCTTTTTCACTGACGATAGCTGCTATTTTATCGCGTCTTCTGATTGTGCTTAATTCCTTCTCGTACTCAGCTATTTTAAGTTCTTGATTATCTATTTGTTTTTTATATCTTTCTTCCATAGATAGTTTAGCTAGTTCTTCTGCTTCTTTCTTTTTAGCCTCAATCTCTTCTAAGATATTAGCTCTCATTTTTTCTTTTTCAGTTGAAATAGAGGCCTGAAGGGCGCTTTCTCTTTTTTGATACTCTTGTTCTTTATTAGTAAGAGCTTTATTAATCGCCTTTTCTAATTTTTTATCGAATTCTGCTTGTAGTTTAGGGTCTTGTAGCAAGACATCTAAATTTTGTGTTTCTGATTCTTGTGGTTTACTTATTTGTGTTTGTGGTGTTAAATTATTATTATCTTGTGTTTGATCATTGTTCATATTTTGATTCTCCTCCATAGTTTTAATCCTCCTATTATTTTTTAATTTTTTTATATATATCAGAGGACTCACGTCCTCGTGATAACAATTTTATTTATTAGGTCTACCCTCTCTAGTTTTAAGAGCAGGGATGTTGTCGGTTCTATCTGGGACTGGGTCTGGCGTTTTAGTTTTGTTAGCTATCTGGTTATTAGTCTGTGAAGCGGTGGTGTTTTCTGTTGTAGTTTTATTATTTTCTTGAGCTTTGTCCACATCATTTGGGCTAACGAATGGTGTATCAGGAGACACAGTTTCATATAGGATGTCTGTTTCTTCAGCCTTATTTTTCTTCTCTGTAGCGTAGTCGTAGCCAAGGTTAGATAGTAATGTTTTTTGAGATATGATACCATTCAAGGCTAATTGTTGATTTATCGTCTCATCTGTCATTGATGGTAAGTTAGTGTTAATAGTAATAGTTATATCGTCGACATTATAGTAAGTATTAGAGATAAGATTTATTCTCTGAAAGAAGTTAGCCCATCTATGTTTTATGAGCACCTGTACGCCTTGTCTTGTATCGTCTAGCATCAGTGCCATAGTGTAGAATTTACGGTCAATAGCGCTTGCGTTAAGGTCGCCTGAATTAAACGCCGCGTCATTAGTATTAGGTATGCCAGAGACCTGAAAAATACTGTCAACATAATACTTTAAATATTTAGTAGCGTCTTCAGCGTGTATTTCTTTTAGTAGCCAACTTACGTCGCCTCCGTTCTTGTACAAAGAATGTGCGTGAGTTCTGTAAGTAGTTGTCTTCAATAACACGAGCTGGGTTTTGTATCACATCTGGATTTTGAGATGAGACGGGAGCGTCTGGGTTGAATGCTGGATTAGGTATTGTTAGTGGGTTCTCTGGTCTGTAGCCCGAAATTTTAAGTTTAGCGTCTGTGTCATTGTATTGATACATATTATTTAAGTTGTTCATTATTGTTTCATAAGATGTTACTAAAGAAATTATAGGGTCTATGATGCTTATCTGTGGGTCTGGCTCAAACACTGAAAATGTAGGTATAGAATGTGTCGATGGCTTCTCCTCTTTCAATGTAATGATTTTTTTAAATTTATTTGTTTCATCCTCTACCGTAGCTCTATCATAAATAGATGTGCCATAATAGTTAGTATATGGGTTGCATTCAATACAATAGTATAAGATGTGTTCTTGGTTGTCGTCACTGTTGCGTGCATCTAATGTGTATCTCGTAATTAAAGCAATGGCGTTTTGCTGTTGCACGTCTGATATGTCCGTTGGGAACACCGCTACTGTGTTAAGGGCACTTAAAGGGTAATATGTATAGTTTGGGTCAGATTCTTTAGGGGCAGTACCGTCTAATGAGTCTGCTACTGTAGGCGCTAAATCTAACTGTCTCTCATAACAACAACCATATAAGACTGCATCATGAAAAAGCGCTTTTAACTCTTTTTCATCATCATTTTTTGATGAGAGTGTGGTAATTATAAATTTGAGTTGCGCTGCTGTATCTGGATCTAATGGAGAAGTATGGCTTGGATGAAGTAAGCGATACGCGGGCTCTTCTGATTGATCTACAATTTCAACATTGTATACGATTTCTCCAGAAAGATAACCTGCTGCTAAATCAGTGATGAACTTTTCAAAAAATACTTGCACCTTCGTACCTGATACCGTATCTGTTGAGGTAATACCACGTAGATAACGCTCATTAATATCTGCACGTTTTTGTAAAACACTGTCCACTTCATTAAACAAATCATCTATTTTACCATTTTTATATTCGTCTTTTATGTTTTTGGTAATCTTTATCAATGCGTTTACCTCCTTTTTTTGTTCACATTATATTATATACATTTTTATTTTACAAGTGGAGTACACTTTTTTAAAAAGACAAGAAAAGTGTTGTCTTTAGATTTTAGATATATGTTTTGGGAGTCGCCACCCAATCTGGTAAGATTAAAAGAGATACTAGGTAAGCTACTTTCAGAAGTTTTTGATTTGTTACTGTTACAAACTTGACTTTTAATTAAATATATGTTATAATAAATATAATAAAAGAATATAAAATATTATATTTTATATTTAAAGTAAAAGATAAAATAAAATATAAAATATAAACCGATAGTAAAAAATTAATTAAATAAAAAATGGAGGTGTTAAAAATGGAATTTTTATATTATTTAGAACCACAATATGATAGTGCAAAAAGCTTTTATAGAAAAGCAAGAATTTATAGAGATGACAAAGGAAGTTTATTATTAATGTCTTATGAAACAATAGTCGCAGAAATACGAGATGCAATAGTAACAGAAGATGGCGAACCAAAAGCAATAGTAAATGGATATTATTCAGTAACAACAGCAAGGCATATAAATGAATTTTTACAACAGAATGGATTTAATAAAATGAGTAAAAAAGAGATGAAAGGAAGGTGTTAAAAATGAAAAATGTAAGCGTAAGATTATTCGCAATAATTTACACATTAACAAAAACATTAAATAAAAAACTTGAAGAAATGAAAACATCAATTGTTGAAGGTGCAACATTAGTAGATGATAATTATGCAAATGTAAAACTAGTTGAATGTACAAGAAAAGATTGGTCAAAAGAAGACAAAATAATATTAGACAAAATAGCACAAGAAAAAGGAATGACAAAAGTTGAAACAAAATACGTAAGAGTTGAAATTGACAACATAGATAAATCAATAACAACAACAGTTAACAATATATTCAATACATTAAAACTTAACGGAAATACAATAACTAAAAAAGTAGCAACAAAAGTAACAAAATAAAAGAGAGAGGGGAAAAATCCCCTCCCATAAATATAATAAATAGGAGGTAAAATAGTTATGGGAAATAGAGCAGTAATAACAACACCAGATAAAAAGATAGGCGTATACTTACACTGGAACGGTGGCCGTGATAGTATAGAAGCATTCTTAAAATATTGTGAATTAAAAGGGTATAGATACCCAGAAACAGACTGCTATGGATGGGCAAGATTATGCCAGGTAATAGGTAACTTCTTTGGTGGCGAATTATCAATAGGCATAGATGAATATAGTAGACTTGATAAAGACAATGGAGATAATGGTGTATATGTAATAGAAAAATGGCAAATAGTAGACAGATTATTTATAGAGTGGCCAGAGCAAAAAGAATACGATTTAGTCAAAATGTTAAAAAGCATAAATGATGCACAACCAGAAAATGAAAGAATACCAGAAGAAGAAATAGACAAATTAAATAATCCATTATTTTAACAAAATAAAAAGAGGGGCGTATATAAATATCGCCCCTAAATAAATATAGAGGAGGTATAATAATATGAGACAAATTAATGAAGAAGATTACAAAATAATATTAAGAGCAGAAGATGCATTATGTTGTTTAAGAGACGATTACTTTGAAGAAAAACCAGACGATTATAAACCAGAAAAATATAAACAAATTTCACATATAATAACAGACTTAGTCGCAGTAAGTATGAAAATGGAAGATATTTTAAACGAACACAAAGAGGAGGTGAAATAATATGCTAAACGCACAATTTAAAGAATCATTAATTGCACTAGAAAAAACCATCAGTGAGCTACCTAAATACAAAAGACAACCTTGCATAAATTGTGAGTATAAACTTATATGTGCAGGTGAATGTGAAAAAACTTTAAATAAGGAGGTGAAATAAAATGGAATTGCAAAGAATAAAATTACAAATGATTAAAGAGAATACACCAATATTTACTTTGGATCCTATATTATCTGCAGATAATATAGTAGAATTAATAAATGCACGTGAAAAATATGATTTATCACCAACATCAAAAATAATAGTTGTAGGATTAGACAATAAAAATAAAATAAATATTTATACAGAAATTGCAACAGGTGCAACAGACTTTGTTAATTTTAAAATGAGCGAATTATTCAAACCTATATTATTATCTAACAGCAACAAATTCATATTAATACATAATAATCCTAGTGGTGATAGTACGCCTAGTAAAAATGATAAAGAAATAGCCAAAAAATTAAAAGATATATCTGAATTAATGGGAATAACTTTCCTAGATTTTATTATCATAGGTGAAAATAATTACAAGAGTGTAATAAAAGAGGAGGTAAAATAATATGAATGAAACAGAAAATCCAATGATTATAAATGAATATTGGCCAGAATATAATACACTAACAGAAGAAGAATACGACCGATATTTAGAATATTTAGATAATGAATACGAACAGGCAAATGAATATTAAACACAAACAAATTGTACTAGGACGCAACGGCAAGCAAACCGCTTCCGTGTAGGTAGTAAAAACATATTGAAATCTACCTAAACAATAAGTATGTTATATTATTGACTTTTAATTAAATATGTGATATAATTAAAAGTGAACAAGTGCGGACTAGCAAAAAGCTAAATTCAAACCGCATAAAAAGAAAGGAGACCATTATGAATATGGTAAAAATCACACCTAGTCAATTCAAGAAAGGACTAGAAAGTAAAAAGAATATGTTAGTATTTGGTAAATCAGGTATAGGTAAGACAGCGATAGTTGACGAATACGCAGAAGAAAACGGCTTAATTGCTGTTGACTTTGACTTAGCTGGTAGACTACCAGAAGAGGTTGCAGGTATTCCTTATGTATTAGATGGAGCTTGTTATCGTAGAATGTTAGATGAAGAATTACAAGAAATGTTTAAAAAGAAAGGAAAAGGTTATTTAATCAAATTTGATGAGGTCAATCAAGGTACACCAGACACATTAAATACCTTATACAGAATAACACACCCAGACCCAAGCAAAAGAAGATGGGCAGGACATGATATAAGTGGTGCGCAAATAGTTGCAATGGGTAACTTAAGTGATGGTACAGACGGTACAGTATACTTAACAGAGCTACCAACACCATTATTAAACAGATTCTTTGTATTTCAATTAATTAGTAATAACAGAGATACAACAACCTACTTAAAGAAGAAATATAAAAACATTCCACAAGTAACTAAATACATAAAAGTAATGTTAGACGCAGAGATTAGCCCTAGAGACATAGACTTAGCTTTAGATATATTACAATATGATTATGATGCAATGTTTTTAGAAGCTAAATTAGGGCCAGCATTAACAGCTAAAATCTATGACATTCAAAAAGGAATTAAAAACTTAGACCCAGCAGAATTAATAAAGAATGCAAGAAAAGTGTATGAACAGTTTAAGGAAGACGGGGAAGTAACATTCGGTGTAGACACAATAACAACAGAAGAAGAATTAAGAGCTAAATTTGAAGAATTCTTAAGTGATGAGGAAATCAAAGGAGTTATGGAAGGAGGTAAATAATATGGCAAACGTATTCTTAAATGGTGCAGACAGAGATATTGAAACAGCAATTATGTTAGAAAATGCAATAATACATGACATAGGTAAGGCAGTAGCATACACAGATGGTGACAGAGTATTCATTAATACAGATGATAACTTATTCAATATACTACCAGCTTATGACCACAAAATGCTTAAATGGCTATTATGGCACGAAAGATATCATAAAGAATTAAGACACCATAACAGATTTTTTAACTACATTGATAGTTTAAAAGAAGAAGATTTATTAGACGAATTCCATGTAACCAAAGAAGAAGTGAACATTATAATGGACATCTTAGTACACGACAGTTTGAGTAAATTATTCCCAGAGCTAGTCGAAACAGCAATAAATAATATGGCACAAATGAGAAACAGAAACAGCTTAAAATATACTTTCACTACACATACATTAGAAGAAATGCTAGACGAATATTCTAAATACAAACACAAAGATGAGGCTTCAAAAGATGGTGATGGTGACGGTGATGGTGAAGGTGAAGACAAAAAAGACATACCAGAAGATGGAGAGAAACCTTCACCAAGTGAAGACAGTAAAAAAGATGATAGTAAATCAGACAGTAAAAAAGGACATAAAGAGGGTGGAGATGACACCCCAGACAAAAGTGAAGATAAACCAGAAGACGGCGAACCAGAAGTAAAAGATGATGCAACTACACCAGCAGAAGACAAAAGTGAACATGACAAAACAGATTGGTCAAAACTTAAAGACATAGATAGCAAAGAGTTTATTCAAAGAGATGAGGCAGACAGATACATTGACCAAATCAACAGACTAAAAGAAATGAAAGTAAGATTAGGTAAATTAACAGAAACATTAAATGGACTTGTTACAAGCACAAGACAAAGAACTTATGCTAAACCAAGTACAATACAAGCAGGACGTGGTGTAATATTAAAAGGTAGTACACCAGGACGTGTAGCATTATACTTATGTTTTGACGCAAGTGGTAGTATGGGTAGTGAAATGGAAACATTCAAAGACATTATAAGTAAATCCATACCACAAGCTATGATAACACCAACAGCATGGTTTAGTGGAAGAAATAATGACGAAAAATTTAAAGACCATAAAGCTAGAGGTTACGACTATTATAAAACACAATTCAAAGACTTTATGAAAGTATATGCTAGTGGAGGTTATGATGATGATGGTGACAGGACAATCGAGTTGTGCTACCAAGCTGAACAAAAAGGCTATACGCCAATAGGTATAACTGATGGTGGTGGACAAATCAGTTGGAGTAAACCAATGCTACAAAAATTACAAAGAACAATATTTGTAGGAGATAACGAAAGATGGCTAGAAAAGGCAAAAGAAATAAATCCTAAAATTCAAATACTATCTATATAGGAAGGAGTGATATTATGTATAGAGTATTAAAATCAGGAGGTATAGGAGCGAATGTAGCCATAGAAAATACAGACACAAGAGCTACTGTAATTATAGGAGCAAGAATAACAGAAATAATAAATACAATAGTAAAAAATGGCTATGAAGCTCCAGACCCATATGGTATATGGAATATAGAAGTGAACAAAGAAACAGCAGAAGAGTTAGCTAAGTTAACAATGCAAATGAAAAAACCAATAAGAGACCAAAGTAAAAAAGCAAAAGATTTATTTAAGAAACCAAATAAAGAAATAGATGCAATGGACGTCCTTTTAGGACTTGCAAATTATAATTAAGGAGGTGTTATATATGAGTAATTATACACATTTAGTAATTAATAAAAACAGAGGATGGAGAGGTTTAGCAGAAGCTAAAGCCATAGACCTAGATACTAAAGAAGAATTAAAAATGATATTTAGTTTTTCACAACCAGTATGGGATGACTTAATTTTACATCATAAATTAGTAATGCAAGACACAGACTACTATTATGTAATATACTTTGAAGATGACGCAAAATGGCTACCAAGACCAGACCAACAAAGAAGTGTATTAATTAAAAGCTTTAATAGTAAAATTCAAAACATAAGTAGAATTGAAAAATCAAAATGGACATCAGCCGTAGCAGAAGATTGGAATGCAATCGCACACTTCATAAAAAATAGAAACAACCACACTACATCAGATTGGAATTGTATTGGCATCAGAGTAACACCCGAGATATAGTGAACAGGTTAGAAAGGAGAAATTCAGATGGAAAAGAATGTATATGAAACAATAATTATATTTGACAAAAAAAGTTACAGGAAAAGTGTAAAAATATTTAAAGACATGTGTCAAAAATTTACAGGAAATGAATACATAATTCATGAGGACTTAATAGGAGTCAAAAAGTTGGCATACGAAATCAAAAAACATACAGAAGGCTACTATGTAATATACCAATGGTTAGGACTACCAGAGAATGTAGCTGAACTTGAAAGATGTTTAAGAATAAACGATAATGTATTAAAATTCATGACCATAAAAAAACTCGACGAAGACAGCGACGAAGATTATTTAAGAGATGAATTTATTACTAGTCATGGATTGATAAAAAGTGAACAAGCAGCAGATACAGAAATGGACAATTCAAATACACAAATTGATGCACTAGATGTTATGTTAGGATTTGCAGACTATATAAAGAAATAGTTACAAACTTGACATTTGATTAAAAATATAATATAATAAAATTAAAAGGAGGAAAAAATTATGTTTGAGAAATTTGAGAAAATAATCGGACAAGACCAAGCCAAGTTAGCCATTCAAGATTGGTACACGAGTGAACAACAACCGCTTCTAATCTATGGCAATTCAGGATTTGGAAAAACATTATTCGCAGAAAGTTTAGGAGCAAAGACAATAGACACAACACAAATGAGGGGGGATAGACTTAACACCATATTAAAACCAATCAAAGAGGCAGAGGACGGCGACATATTATTCTTTGATGAGATACACAGTCTACCAGGAAAAATATTAGAAGGACTTTATAAAATAATTGACAAAGGGACATTCTATGATACAGAATTATGTATGGATTTACCAATTCCAAAAGTTAGATTTGTATTTGCTACGAATATATTAAACCCTTTACCAGAAGCATTCAAAAACAGATGTAGATTTGTAGAGCTACAAGACTACACAGAGGATGAGCTTAAACAAATTGTACAAAAGGCTAATCCAAAATTAAATCCAGAGAGTATACCAGCTATTATTAGAGCATCAAAAGGTGTACCTCGTACAGCATTATCACTTGCTAAATCTATGAAAGCAGGAATGATAACTGAAGGATACAAAAACTTAACAGTGAACAGAGTAAACGGACTATTAGATTCAAGATTTAACATTGATGGTGATACAGGTTTATCCGCAAAAGAATTTAAGATAGTACAAAAAGTAATCGAGCGTGGAAGTATTTCAACGAGTGCCGTAGCAAACATCATAGGTTGTAACATTAAAGACGCAAAACAGTTGTATATTGAACCGCTTCGTGCAGCAGAGTGGTTAGCAGTTTCAACACACGGCGTTATACCAGGATATAGAGCACACGAGAATTATAGATTATTTACAAGAAAGGAGAAAGTATAATATGGAATTTGAAAAAGAACTTATTCAAATATTAGATATTTATACAGAAAATACCTGGCAAGAAGAACCATTAGACGGAGATGAAGTAAATACATTAATCAAACATTTACAAAACAAATTAAATTTACTTAACGGAAATATTACTAGAGAAGAATATGAGAAAGAAGAGGCTTAGAGCCTCCTCTTTTTCGAGCTTATGTTCCGTACATTTGTTCAGTAGAGAGTATTATAACTCTCTTTTTCTGATAGCGGTGTACGAAACATTTGTTCGATAAAAGTATATGTTGTGTAAAAATTTGGTGTGTATGTATTAAATTTACCCCACGTCCGTTCTCTTTTAAAAATAAAATCGAAAGGAGGTGATCCAAATGGAAGAATGGAAAGAAGTGAACAATTATAAAGGATTGTATTGGATTTCAAATCGAGGTCGAGTAAAAAACTCTAAAGGGAAAATATTAAAACCTACTATTCAAGTAAATGGTTATTATAAAGTTAATCTAATCAAAAACAAAATTTCAAAAAACCATACTATACATAGACTTGTAGCAGAGGCATTTATACCTAATCCAGATAATTTAACTGAAATAAATCACAAGGATGAAAACAAAGTGAACAACGCAGCGGATAATCTCGAATGGTGTAGCCACAAATACAATTCAACTTATGGAACTATATTAACCCGTATACAAGAAAATTCGGTAAATCGTGTGTCAGTTAAATGTGTAGAAACTGGAATTATATATAAAAGTATTCGAGAAGCGGAAAAAATCACAAACATTGACCATAGCAATATAGCGAAAGTATGTAGAGGAAAACAAAAAACAGCTGGTGGGTATCATTGGGTGTATGTGTAGCTCTCATTATCCTAGTCCTGTTTTTATTAGATATATTCTGTTCACTTTTAAAAGAAAGGAGATGAAAAAAATTATGAATAATTCATATATAATATGTTTAAATACAAATACAGTATATCGAGGTGTGCGAGAAGCGGAAAGAGTATTAAACATAGACCATAGTAATATATCAAAAGTATGTAAAGGTACTAGAAATTCAATACATAACTTACAATTTCAATATTTCAATCCATTGGTGCATATAAATTATAAATATTATAATAAATATGACCCCACTATGTAAATGACCCCAGTGTGTTTAATTTTTCTCCACCACAGCTTGTTCACTTTTTGGACAAAAAATGTCTTAACTGTTGATGAAGAAAAATTGAGCCTTGTGTTGCCTTGCTTTTTGGGCTGTTGCTCTGCAAAATTGTTTATAAAAGTGAGCAAAGCAACGACCACTTAACGTTGCTATATCTTTGACTTTTAATGAAGTCAATTTTAGCAAATGTTATAAAAGTGATTTAAAACTAAGCAACGGCAAGTCAACGGCTGTAACCCTATATAAATATATACTTACCTCATTTCTGTTGCTCTGCTTGTTGTTAAAACATAACTTCTCTATATATTTTAGTATATAGATAAAGTTTAGATATTCAAAAAATATTATCCTATAGGAGATTTTAAAAAGCAAATCAACGCAATCGCTCAAACCCTTGTAATCACTGCATTTTTTAATGTTGCTTTGTTCAGAGCAACACACATCCATTCGTAAAAAAAAAGCGACCAAAGTGC
>Ga0265299_10005362_pt1 | contig 11899 bp, 10 predicted proteins | sample AusTroGonzalo_MG_4_FD_193485 | JGI IMG/M metagenome (GOLD analysis project Ga0265299, IMG submission 193485) | Bovine rumen microbial communities from tropical cattle in Woodstock, Queensland, Australia - Gonzalo_02 | ecosystem: Host-associated > Mammals > Digestive system > Stomach > Rumen ...
AAAATGAGTGCCTGCGCCGTCTTTTATTATTTTAACAGCATCCTGAATAGGCATTCTGTCACGGTAATGACGAATTGAAGTAATTGCATCAAACACATCGGCAACAGCCAAAATTCTCCCGCCGAGAGGAATATGAGAGCCGTCTTTATGTCTGAAATACCCCTCACCATTAAATTTTTCGTGGTGAGAAGAGGCAATTTCTACAACATTTTTGAACGATTCTGATTTTGCCGCAATTTTGCTTAAAATATCGTGGGTAATTCTTACGTGTTCCTGAATATGTTTGTATTCTTCAGGAGTAAGTTTTCCTTTTTTTTGAAGTACTGCATCCCTGATACCTATTTTACCTATATCATGAAGCATTGCAGCCTGGGAAATTGTTTCTGTAGTTTCTTTGTCAATTCCGAGTTTTTGGCAAATCAATACGGAGTATTGAGTAACTCTCATCGAGTGACCTGCAGTTATTTTATCTCTTGCATCAATTGATGCCGCAAGTGTATCAATAAAGCCGTTAAATAACTGTTTTTGTTCCCGCAGCATTTTTTGCTGCGATTCAAAGAGCCTGTTATTTTCCAGAGCAATTCCGGCAATTGCCCCGATTGTTATCAACAAATCTTCATCGGCTTCCGTAAAACTTCCATCAAATTTGTTTATTACCTGAAAAACTCCGATTACTTCATATTTCAGATTCCTTATAGGCATACACAAAATATTTGATGTTTTGTATCCTGTTTTTGCATCAATTTCCGGATTAAATCTGTCATCATTGTACGCATTAGGGATATTTACCGTTTCACCGGTTTTTGCAACATGCCCCGCAAGTCCCTTTTCTGCTGAAAAACGAATTTCTGTATGATTATCAACTCCGAGTGCAACTTTTGACCATAGCTCGTTTTTATTCTTATCTATCAGAAAAACCGTACATCTGTCTGCTTTCAGAGCAAACTTCGTTTGTTCGGCTATTGTTTTTAAAAGCATATCTAAGTCTATTTCGGCGCTTATTGTTCTTGCAATTTTTAATAAAGCAATCAAAGGGTCGCCCGGAATTTCAGAATCGGCAGGTCTTTGTATTTTTTTTAGAGAATCCGTAAGAATTGTTTCGCTGCTTTCGTTAAGATTTTTGTGGATTCCGGCTATTCTTTTAAATGCACCTTCATAGCCTCCTGTTTCGGCAAGTTCAATTGCTTTTGCCGTTGACTCGTATGCCTTTTCATAGTTCTTTGTTTTTAAATTCAGAAATGCAAGAGCTTCATAAATTCTCATCAGTATATACGGATATTCGGTAACCATTGAAACAGCTCTGTTAAGATAAATTAACGCATCGTGATAATTTTTCTCGTTCAAAGCAATTTCTGCAAAAGCATATTTGCTTATTCCCCAGGCATTTTCACCGTCTGCTTCCTGGGATAAAAATCTTGCATCTTCCAATAATAATAAACTGCTTTTATATGTATCGGTATCACATAAGTATTTCATCAATCCTATAAAAGACAAACAAATTGATATTTTTTCCGTATCATTTGTCGTCAGAAACAGCTTATGAGCATTTGTCATTTTGGCAAGACATTTTTCATAATCTTTTAATTCATAAGCCTGCAAAGCTTCTTCAAATTCGTCATTTGCAAGTTTTATTTTATCTTCAGTTTTATAAAGTTCTTGTATGGGAGTCATTTATTTCAACCTTAATTTCTTTTTTTATTATACAATATATTATATAGTATCGGCAATTGAATTTAATAAAATTTTAACTGAAAGGTTCTTATGCAGAAAGTAAGCATTTTAATCCCCGTATATAACGAAATAAACACAATTAAAATTATTATTGAAAAAATAGAACAGGCATCTTTTTGCGGTTTGGAAAAAGAAATAATTCTTATTGATGACTTTTCAACAGACGGAACAAGGGATATTTTAAAATCTTTGGAAGAAAAATACAAAGTAATATACCACGAGAAAAATCAGGGAAAAGGTGCTGCTTTAAGGACAGGTTTTTCTGCTGTTACAGGTGATATTACTGTTATTCAGGATGCGGATTTGGAATATGAACCGTCTGATTACGAGGGTGTTATTCAATTAATTCTGGACGGCAAAGCCGATGTTGCATACGGTTCACGATTTCTTGATTTATCAGGAAGCAAAACTGTCGTGAAAGCGAACTTTTTTGCAAACAAAATGCTTACTGTATTCACAAATATCCTTTTCGGCGCAAAGTTAACGGACATGGAAACGTGTTATAAAGCTTTTAAAACATCGTTCATTAAAGATATAAATATAAAATCAAACCGGTTTGATTTTGAACCGGAAATTACTGCAAAAGTATTAAAGAAAAAAGCAAAAGTAGCTGAAGCGCCCATTACATATAAAGGACGTTCCTTTGAAGAGGGTAAAAAAATTTCATGGAAAGACGGTTTCCCTGCGCTTTTGGCATTAATTAAGTACAGATTTATTGATTAAGTTAAGGATGAAATTATGCATTATCAAGAATTATCTTTACCAAAATATGTATACGATTTTCTCAAAAGAATGAACATGCTCTATTTTTTCAGAGATAAAAAAATATTGTTTTTGTATATGGATACAAATATTGATATAGCCAAGTTCTTTTTGAAATTTAATGCCAAAAAGGTTTATTTTGCAAATCCGATTTTTTCATTTGAAAATTTAAAAGATTCAGATATAACAACTTTAAATTTCGGAGAATTAGATAAAATTCCGGACAAATCGGTTGATTTGGTAATAGGATTGGAAATTCTTGAACACATTAAGGATTTTGAAGCATTTTATTCTCAACTTACAAAAATTACAAAACCGGACGCAAAAATTGAACTTCAGGGTTACCCGATGTGGACATCACCGGAAGGTCACCACGTCTGGCTTCCGAATTACAAATTCAATGAAGAATCAAATCCGTTTGAACCCTGGGAGCATCTCTCTTATAAAGATAAACAGGAAATGTATAACGCTCTTTGTGCAAAAGGTATTGATGAAAACAATGCACACGAAATTTCGGAATGGGTGTACAACGATGATGAAATTAACAAAATTTCGCCCAATACAATTATCAAAACTTTTATAAAAGATGCACGGGAAAAAGAATACAAACGTGATATTTCAGACAGAATGCCGGTTATTATAAGGAGTTATACCAAAGACAAAACCGAATATACAATAATTCAGTATCTGTGTAATACTCCGCAAAATGAATTCTTTAAAATTGCAAGAGAAAAATACGAAGAATCAGAGCTTTTAACATCTTTCTTAACAATAAAAATTAACAGAAAAGTATCTGAATCTTCAAACAAAGATATTTTTGCAGAAGATTTTGTTAAGGCTTATGTTAAAGAATTTCAAAACAGATACGGTTTCAGAAAAAAAAGAGTATTGAACGTAGCTTCATACAAAAATTTTGAAATTTCAAAATTAATAATTTCATACGGTGCAGAATCAGTTAACTCTGTGGCATTACAATATTGGTCGGATGAAGAAATTGATTGTGAACATTATAAAAATCTAAACGAAAAATACGATATTGTATTTGGAGCAATAACACTTCCGTATATAAAAAATCTGAAAGAATTTGTGACAAAACTTCTTAAATTCGTCAAGGATGACGGCTTTATTTATCTGCAGGGTGCATATTTATGGCCGAGCGCATACGGACATAATTTTCCGACACATTTAAACATAAAATTTATAGGTTCGGAAAACAAGCAATCGCCGATTCTTCCATGGGAACACTTAGCTTACGAAAGCAAAGAAGAATTATATAATGTACTTGTTAAAAGAGGTTATTCAACGATTGACGCAAACAAAATATCGGAATACATCTTTGATGATACAAAATTAAATCGGCTTTCATATTATGATTACACTAACGAATTAAAGGAAATTCCGAATATTACATTTGGCTGCACAAAACTGCTTGATTACACACCAGAAAATGATTTTTATGAAATTGCATCAAAGAAGTATACAAATGAAGAGTTAAGAACAGGCAATTTACACATAGTTATCAGAAAGAATAAAGAAGGAAATTAACCGATATTGTAAGGACTTTTCAGAAAAGATTCTATAAACAGGTCTATTTCCCCGTCCATTACAGCATCAACATTTCCGATTTCAACGTTTGTTCTGTGGTCTTTTACCATTTTATACGGGTGAAAAACATAGGAACGAATTTGTGAACCGAAATTTATATCAACATTTTCTCCCTTTAAAGAGGACAGTTTTTCTTCGTGTTCAGCCTGTTTAATAGCAAGAAGTTTTGATGCAAGAATTTGGAGAGCAGTTTCCTTGTTTTGAAGTTGAGAGCGCTGCTGCTGGCATCTTACGACAATTCCTGTCGGCTTGTGAATAATTCTGACCGCAGTTTCAACCTTGTTTACGTTTTGTCCGCCTGCTCCGCCTGAACGCATTGTATCAACAGAAATATCTTCGGGGGGAATTGTTATTTTCTTTTCAAAATCTTCTATTACGGGAGTTACTTCAAGGCTTGCAAAACTTGTCTGTCTTTTTCCGTTGGCATTGAACGGTGAAATTCTGACCAATCTGTGAACTCCTTTTTCGGCTTTTGCATAGCCGTAAGCATATTTTCCGCAAATTTTGACGGTTGCCGACTTTATTCCTGCTTCTTCACCGTCGGAACGTTCTATCAAATCTGTTTTCCATCCTTTTTTCTCTGCCCACCTGCAATACATTCTCAAAAGCATTTGAGCCCAGTCCTGAGCATCCGTCCCTCCGGCTCCGGCATTTACGGTTATGATTACATCGTTTTTATCATATTCTCCGCCGAGAGTCTTTTCAATTTCTTTTGCTTCAAGTTCTTTTATTAATGTTTTAAGACTTATTTCAGCCTCTCTGAGGGTTTCTTCGTCTTTTAATTCATCATAAAGTTCAATGAGAACAGTGGAATCCGATAATTCTCTCTCCCATTTTTCAATCATAGAAATTGTATCTTTTGAATCTTTCAGCTCTTTTGATATTTTTGATGACAAGTCTGCATTTTGCCATACTTCGGGTTTTTGAAGTTCTTCTTCGTTATGTTTAACAGACAAAAGCAACTCATCAGGCTTCAAATAATCTTTTGCCTTTTTGAGCATTGATTTTGCATTATTGAGCATTTGTTTTATATCATCGTAAATCAATTATTTTGCTTTCTTTTTATCTGTTGCAAATTCCGAATCCATTCTCGGAAATACGGGGTGAATTTTTTCTTTTTCTGTTATTTTTCCTGCATTAAGTCTGTTATTTTCAATTTCGGAATATTTTATATTCATATCAAGTGATAACTGACTGAAAATTTCTTTGGAAATATTCGGACAGTACGGATAAAGCATAACAGCAATTTTTCTTGATGCTTCCAAAACATCGTATAAAACCTGTCCGCATTCGTCCATTTTGCCTTCTTTTGCAAGCGACCATGGTGCTTTATCGGCGACATATTTGTTTACAATGTTTGAAAATTCGACTATTTTTTCAGCGGCTTCACTGACCTGATAACGGTCAAAGCATTGTTTTACACAATTTACAGCTTCATAACCCGCTTTATCTGTTTCACTGTCAGTCATAATAAATTCCGGTTTGATTTCTCCGTCAAAATATTTTACAAGCATATTTAACGTGCGGTTTAAAAGATTTCCTATATTGTTTGCCAAATCTGCATTAACTTTTTCTTTGAAATCCGCATCGGAATAATTTCCGTCACGTCCTGACGGAGCTGATGTAACCATATAATATCTCAAAGCATCGGCATTTTTCAGTTCAAAATTCTTCAAAATATCAGCAGGAGAAATCACATTGCCCAAAGACTTACTCATTTTTGTTTCGTCAATTGTTATCCAGCCGTGAACGCACAATGTCTTTGGTAATTCAACTCCCAAAGACATTAAAATTGCACTCCAATATATTGCGTGGAATTTTAAAATATCTTTTCCGATAATTTGTACATTTGCAGGCCAGTATTTCTTAAATTTTTCGGACGGATTTTCGGTATCATAACCGAGAGCGGTTATATAGTTTGAAAGTGCGTCAATCCAAACATAAATAACCTGTTCATCATCGTCAGGAACAGGTATTCCCCAGGACACCGAATTTTTATTTCTTGAAACAGAAATATCTTCAATATTTTCAAGTTGTTTAATAACTTCATTTGCCTTAAATGACGGGGCAAGATAGTCAGGATTTTCTTTTATATGTTTAATTATTGCATCTTTATATTTTGTAAGTTTAAAAAAGTAGTTTTCTTCCATTACTTCTTCAGGTTTTTTCAGGTGGTCGGGGCAAAGTCCGTCCTCTGTTAAATCTCTTGCGTTGAGGAAAGATTCACAGCCGGAACAATACAGACCTTTGTATGAATGTTTGTATATATCTCCGTTTTCAACGAGTTTTTTAAAGATTTTCCGGACGGCTGTTTTGTGTCTTTCCTGTGTTGTCCTTATAAAATCGGTGTATTCGATACCCAACTCTTTCCAGCAGTCCTGAAAACTTTGTGAATTTTCATCACATAATTGAACCGGTGTAATACCTCTGCTTTCGGCAGTTTTTTGGATTTTGACGCCGTGTTCGTCTGTTCCTGTCAAAAAATATGTATCTTCCACTCTCTGACAAAAATGTCTGAATATTACATCTGCCATAATTTTTTCGTATGCGTGACCGATGTGAGGTTTCCCGTTAACATAGTCTATTGCCGTTGTAAGATAAAATTTGTCCATAATTCCCCTTGTCAATTTATTTTCATAAGTAATAATTAACATAAATAAAATATTTTTTAAAGAAAAAAAGGAAAGGCAGATAAAATGTCCAGAAATGACGGCAGAAAAAACGATGAGGCAAGAAAGATAAAATTCACAACAGATTATACAAAAAATGCGCTTTCTTCGGTACTTGTAGAATTCGGTAATACAAAAGTAATTGTTACGGCAACAAACGACGATAAAAAGCCAAAATGGATGGACAAAGAAGATTCAAGAGGGTGGATAACTGCGGAATATTCACTTCTTCCGACATCAACATCAACAAGATGCCAGAGAGAAAGAACAAAAATTTCGGGTCGTACACAGGAAATTCAACGATTAATCGGCAGAGCATTACGTTCATGTGTAAATCTTGAAAAATTAGGTGAAAGAACAATGATAATAGATGCCGATGTTATTCAGGCAGACGGTGGCACGAGATGTGCAAGTATTTGCGGCGGATTTGTTGCACTTTCGCTTGCTTTTAAAAGAATGCTTGAACAGGGTTTATTGTCCGAAAATCCGATAATAGAGCCTATTGCTGCTGTATCAGCAGGAATCCATAACGGAGAAGTTATTCTTGATTTGAATTATGAAGAGGACTCATCTGCACAGGTCGACAGCAATGCTGTTATGACTCTTTCGGGTAAAGTTATTGAATTTCAGACAACTGCCGAGGGTGAACCATACGATATTGCACAAATGAACCAAATCATAGAATTATCAAAATGCGCTATTCAAAAGATAATTTCTTTATATCCTGATTTGAAATAATACTTTTGTATCTTTATATAAACTTAATGCCGAATTGAACAAACTTATTGTATAATCTTATAAATTGATATTTTGTCGGAGATATAATATGTGCGGAATAGTCGGTTATATAGGAAATAAGGACGTCGTAAACGTACTCGTTGACGGTCTTGTAAGTCTTGAATACAGAGGATATGACTCGTCGGGAATTGCCCTTAATGATAATGGCGAAATTAAAGTTTACAAAGCAATCGGCAAACTAAACAACCTGAAAGAACTTTTAAAAACAAAAAAAGAAGAATTAAAAGCGGTAAAAAGCGGTATAGGTCACATTAGATGGGCAACTCATGGCGGTGCAACTGAATTTAATGCACACCCTCACACCTGCAACTGCGGAAAGTTAGTTCTTGTTCATAACGGGATTATTGAAAACTTTAAAGAACTAAAAGAAGAACTGATTGAAAAAGGCTGTATGTTCCGTTCTCAAACCGATACAGAAACAATAGCACATCTTTTTGCATATTATTTCGGAAAAACACATGACCTGAAAGAAGCGGTCAGAATGGGATTGCAAAGATTAAAAGGCGCTTATGCTCTTTGTGTTATGCACAAGGATGAACCGGATAAAATTGTTGCAACAAAAAGAAATGCACCTCTGCTTATAGGTTTGGGGGAAAGTGAAAACTTTATTGCGAGTGATATTCCCGCATTTATTGAACATACAAAAAAAGCCATCTATCTTGATGATGGTGACATTGCAATTGTAAAAGCAAATGAACTGGAATTTTACAATACCGACAATCAAAAAATTAATAAAAAAGTTGAACAGCTTCCGTGGGAACCGGTTGCTCTCAGCAAACTGGGATTCAAACACTTTATGCTCAAAGAAATTCACGAGCAGCCCGATATCATACGAAATGTCTTAAACGGAAAGTTGTTCGACATAGATGAGCCGATTTTATTAGACGAAGTCAAAATTGATAATGATACTCTTAAAAATCTGAACAGAATAGAAATTATTGCCTGCGGTACGTCTTTACATGCAGCAATGATTGGTAAATACATTATTGAGGACTTTACGGGAATTGCTGTCGACGTTGAACCCTCAAGCGAATATATTTACAGAAAAACCGTAACAAATGCAAATACTCTTGTAATAGGTGTTTCTCAATCAGGAGAAACCGCAGATACTATTACGGCAATAAGACAGGCTAAAGATAAAGGAGCGCATGCCTTAATTATAACAAACCGACCTGATTCAAGTATGGCCCGTTATGCGGACAGTTTAATTCCTGTTAATGCAGGTATCGAAATCAGCGTTGCGGCAACAAAATCTTATACTGCACAATTACTAGCCTTTTACTTACTGGCAATTAAACTTGCCGAAACAAAAGGAACACTCTCAAAAGAATTTTTGCGTAATTTAAAACACGAATTAATTCAAATTCCGGTAAAATTAGAAAAGATATTAAGCCACAAAGAAGAAATTCAGAAAGTTGCAAAAAAATTTGCAAATCACAGGAATTTTATATTTATAGCAAGAGGAATAAATCTCGCAACAGCTCTTGAGGGTGCATTAAAACTCAAAGAAATAAGCTACATAAATGCAACCGGTTATGCCGCAGGAGAATTGAAGCACGGACCTATTGCCATGCTTGATGAAACAATGCCTGTTTTATCAATATTAATACCCGGCGGAATAACTTACGATAAAATTCTTTCAAACAGTGAAGAAGCAAAAGCAAGAAATGCAAGATTAATTGCGCTAACTTCATCCGATGATGAAAAACTGAAAGATGTCTTTGAAGATATTATCAGAATACCTGAAGTTTCGGAATTACTATCTCCGATTATTGCAAATATTCCTTGCCAGTTAATTGCATACTACATTGCGGAATTTCTCGGTAAGGATGTTGACCAGCCAAGAAATCTCGCAAAATCGGTTACGGTCGAATAATGATTACGACAAAACAGATTATTATAAAAAAGCAATTACCCTTTGATGCTGATTACATTGAGAGTGAATTTCAGAAAATGAACCTCAATGTACTCCGCTGGGCAGTTGTCAGAGTGGAAGAGAAAAATTTTGTTATTGATGCTGCGATTATTGAAGATTGATTTACAAAATCTGCGGAAGAATCAATCTCAAATCTTTTTCGTCAATAATAATATTTGCGTTTTCTCTCAACACGGGTTTTCCGCAAAAAGCAACCCGTTTTCCCGCATACCGGAACATGCTTAAATCATTTGCTCCGTCACCAACCGCCAGTGTGTCATTATAATCTATTCCGAGGAGATTTTGAAGAGTTGTAAGCATTGCTCCTTTACTTGTGGAAAACATCATTTCCCCGCCGACAAGTCCTGTCATCTGACCGTTTTTAAAATGAAGAATATTAGAAAATTCCGCATCCAGACCAAGTTTTTCTTTCGCGGGAATTGTTGCGGATTTAAAACCACCGGAAAAACAAACCGTTTTGTATCCTGCCTTTTTAAGTTCAGTTATTGTTTCTTTTGCACCGTTCATTAACGGCAGGTTTGCACAAATTTCTTCTGCTATTTTCTGCGGAAGTCCCTTTAACAATGAAACTCTTTGTATAAGACTTTCAAAAAAATCAATTTTACCCTCCATAGCCGACTTGGTAATTTGAGCAATTTTATCTTCAATATGAAACTCTTTTGCCAAAAATTCAAGAGTTTCGCCGTCCATAAGAGTAGAATCAAAATCAAATACCGCAAGTTTCATTTCCAACAACCTTTATTTATATATCTAATAAATAATATCATTCTGAACTGAGGATTTTTATTTTGTAATATTTCTTTATAAAAGTTTTTTGGTGAATTTTCAACTTAACACAACCGAAATTGAAATTGCAGAACACCTGAAACAAATATCTTTTCCTAATCATGCGTATGAATCAGGACAAAATTTATAAAACATAAAGCCGAAAGTTTTTTAGTGCAAAACTTTCGGCTTATTTTTAAGTATTATTTACCTCTTAAAGTTCCATGATTTTGTGCTGTTCAATGTTCAAATACCCTTCGGGACAGTGAGTTGAACAATAAATTGTTTTGTTTTCTTTAATGAAATCACGAACTCTGTTAAGGGTTTCTCTTGCTTTGTCTTTATCTTCAAATATAACAGATAATTCGTTTGCTTTGAGTGCTGCATCGCAATAGGTTACATCACCGTGAAACATATAATAAGTATCACCGTCCTGAAGAATTGAAACGGAATTGCCGTGTGTATGAGCTCAAGCCAGGATAAGTCTTTGTTTTCAGCATTAAAAACTTTGCTTAAATTCAGAGAATATTCAAACAATACAAGTTCTGCTTTATCCTGAAAATTGTGGTAGAAAGTTCTTTTTGATAAACCGCAATTATCCGTAATATCTTTAATCGTGATTTTATCAACAGACTTTGTTTGGGCAAGTTCCTTTAATGACTTTGCCAATAATTCTTTTGCTGATAATCTCTCTATCAAAACCACACCCAGCAAAATCTCATTTTATCTGATAATACCATAAACAAAAGCCCAAAGTTTAAATTTAAATACTCTCGGCTTTAATATTCAGATATTCTTTTATTTCATCAAGTTTTTTCATACAGTCAGAAACTCCCAAATCGTAGATAGCCTGCAATTTGTTTGTATCTTTTTCTACTCTTTTCATTTTAATTAATTCAGACGGACGAAGAACAACTATTTTATTTTCAGCTTCATATTTTTCTATCAAATCCATTGTTTCATTGTATTTTGTACAGGAATTATTTGCAGTTTCAACAAAATTCGGGAATTTGCCGTAAAAGAGTTTATAGGGTAAATATGATTTCCCCTTTCTGTTATAACCAGCAGGTCTTGTTAATACTACAATGATTTTTTCATAATTTGCTTCAAGAGCTTTTGCAAAAGGTACGGCATCTGCTATTGCTCCGTCTAAATACAGATTTCCTTTTATTTCAACCGGCTTTGATACAAAAGGCATAGAGCCTGATGCTCTGAAATATTCCAAATCTTTCCCGGCATCATCAATTTTTATATATTCGGGTTTGCCCGTCTGTAAATTGGTTACAACAGCATAAAAAACAACAGGATTGTTTTTGTATGTTTCAAAATCAAGTTTATCCAATTCATATACAAGTTTGTTAAAACAAAAATCTCTGTTCATTACATTACCTGTTGTAATGAGTGAATACAATCCCATATAATTTTTTTCGTGTGCATATTTTAAATTGTATCTTATTGCCCTGCCTATCTGGCGGGACTTATAATTCAAACCGAATAAAGCGCCTGCTGAAACACCATAAATCACATCAACATTAATATTGTTTTTCATAAAAACATCGAGAACACCCGCTGAATACAAGCCTCTCATTGCTCCGCCCTCTAATATTAATGCCGTTTTATGTTTCATAATATT
>Ga0265299_10005363_pt1 | contig 11898 bp, 9 predicted proteins | sample AusTroGonzalo_MG_4_FD_193485 | JGI IMG/M metagenome (GOLD analysis project Ga0265299, IMG submission 193485) | Bovine rumen microbial communities from tropical cattle in Woodstock, Queensland, Australia - Gonzalo_02 | ecosystem: Host-associated > Mammals > Digestive system > Stomach > Rumen ...
GTTAGGCTTGAAACTTCACCTGAAGATATCGTTGGAATGAAAGCTTCTCAAGGTATCTTAACTGGACGTGGAGGTAGAACATCTCACGCTGCAGTAGTTGCTCGTGGAATGGGTAAATGTTGTGTTTCTGGATGTACAGAAATGGTTATGGATGAAGAAAATAAAACATTCAAACTAGGAGGTAAAGAATATCACGAAGGAGATATAATCTCTATCGACGGTACAACTGGAAATATCTATGATGGAGCTATTCCTACAGTTGAAGCTACAGTTTCAGGAGATTTCTGAAGAATTATGGCTTGGGCTGATAAATATAGAAAATTAAAGGTTAGAACTAATGCTGACACTCCTACAGATGCTGCTAAAGCAAAAGAATTAGGAGCTGAAGGAATCTGACTATGTAGAACTGAGCACATGTTCTTCGAACCAGATAGAATTTCAGCTATCAGACAAATGATTTGTTCTGATACAGTTGAACAAAGAGAAGCTGCATTAGCTAAACTTGAACCAATGCAACAAGGAGACTTCGAGAAACTATACGAAGCTATGGACGGATACAATGTAACAATCCGTTTCCTTGATCCTCCTCTACATGAATTCGTTCCTACAGAAGAAAAAGATATAGAAGAATTAGCTCATAATCAATGAAAATCTGTTGAAGAGATTAAAGCTATCATATCTTCACTTCACGAATTCAACCCAATGATGGGACACAGAGGATGTCGTCTTGCAGTTACATATCCTGAAATTGCAAAAATGCAAACTAAGGCCGTAATTAAGGCTGCCATAGCTGTATCTAAGAAAATTGGAAAAGCTATCGAACCTGAAATTATGATTCCATTAGTAGGAGAAGTTAAAGAATTAAAATATGTTAAAGATGTAGTATGTGCTACAGCTGACGAAGTTATTAAGAATGCTGGAGTTGAAATGAAATACCACGTTGGTACAATGATTGAAATTCCTAGAGCTGCTTTAACTGCTGACGAAATAGCTAAAGAAGCTGAATTCTTCTCATTCGGTACAAACGACTTAACTCAAATGACATTCGGGTTCTCAAGAGACGATGCTGGTAAATTCTTATCTGCATACTATGATAAAAAAATCTATGAGAACGATCCATTCCAAAAACTTGATCAAGTTGGAGTTGGAAAATTAGTTAAAATGGCTGCTGAAATGTGAAGAGCTACTCGTCCTGACATCCATTTAGGAATCTGTGGAGAACACGGAGGAGATCCTTCAACAATCGAATTCTGTCATAAAGTTGGATTAGATTACGTATCTTGTTCACCATACAGAGTTCCAGTTGCTAGATTAGCCGCTGCACAAGCTGCAATCAAAAACGAAAAATAGTTTATTCATATAAACAACAAAAAAACTGATTCATCATGATAGGTGAGTCAGTTTTTTATTCTTCAACTTTTTAACAAAAAGTCAACAAATATTTGACAATACAAATAAAATAAATATAATAACACTGTAAACTATTTATACTTTACAACAAGAATCATGTCATTTCGAAAAAATCTATGAAACAGACTATGAAATACTGTTTGAGTTGCACCACGTGCAACAGTTTGAACATGATTATATACAGTTTCCGATGCTACAAAAACAGCTATCTACTGAGTTTTAGATCCTGTTGAATGAATTGGTAAAACAGCATCAAGTATAAAAGAAGCTGTACATAATGCATTCACAAATTGAAAATGGTATCAAAAACTTCGAAAAGCTCCAGCATCTTTAGCTGCAGCACCATTCATGGCAGCAGAATGAGTTATTGAAACTCTATGGTGAACATGATGTAATTTATTTAGAAACGTCAGAGATACTGTAGCTCATCCATTCATAAATGTATGACACTGAATTAAACGAATGTGATCAGAAAAATGAGTAGGAGAGTTTAAATTCTCAAAGATTGAGGATAAAAGTGAAGTTTCTCCAAAAATGCGATTAGCAAGTCTATTCAAATAATATCAAAATAATTCAAAAAAAACTGACCAATATCTACGGTCAGTTTTTTATTTTAAGCAATCACTCCATTTCCAAGACACTCATCTCAATCATAAGCTACAAAAACTTGACCAGGAGCAACAGCCCGTTGCTCTTTTTCAAAAGTTACTTCCATATCTCCATTTTCCATTTTTTCTAAACTACACTCAACAGCTGGAATTTGCCTATATCTAATTTTTCCACTCAGGTTTTTCTTTCAATTTAATATTTCACTTTCCATATCAGGGCAAATCCAATGCCAATTCTTCGCTATCAAAGTTTTAGTCTTCAATTCTTCAGCATCCTTATCAGTCACATAGAGAATATTATTCTCAATATCTATGCGATACACATATGCTTTAAAATTCAGTCACAATCACTGTTTCTGACCAATAGTGTAGAAATATGCTCATTGATGAGTTCAAACTTTTTTTCCACTCAAATCCAAAATATCTCACTCTTTTTTAGGAAATTTTTGCATCAAAAATGTTCTAATTGGGACATTTCATATAAAACATAAACCCTGACTATCTTTCCTTTCGGCATTTGGCAATCAGATTTCTTTCGCTTTTTCTCTTACTTCTTGTTTAGTCATTTCTCATAAAGGGAATATACTCTTACTTAATTGATATTGATTTAATCAAGAAAGAAAATAACTCTGATCTTTCCAAGAATCCACTCATTGTAAAAGATGATATCTAACTTGCAAATCCTCCACCACTTCGTGGTCCCCCTCCTTTGTCAAGGAGGAAACTTGTCCCCCTCTTGATAAAGAGGGGTTAGGGGAGATTTGTTCCCCACGTATTCTCGCATAATGACCAGTAGCAATATAATCAAATCACTGCTCCATAGCTTTATTCAAAAACACATCAAACTTTATCAAATTATTACACAAAACATCAGGATTCGGAGTTATTCACTTAGAATATCACTCAAATATATAATCAATAATTCTTTCTTGATACTCTTTCTGTAAATCAAAAGATAATAATTCTATTCATAAAAATTTAGCTACCTTAATAGCTTCTTCAGCATCCTTGAAAGTAGTACAATTTCATTTATCTGAAACATAATTCTTCATAAATCATCATACAACATCATATCATTGTTCCAAAAGTAGGGCAGCACTAACCGCCGAATCTACTCATCACGATAATCAAACTAAAACTTTCTTCTTCATAACCCAAAAAACATTTAAACAATTAATTTATAATGAAATAACTATTATATACAATTTCTTCTTATTTTTACAATAAATAATATATTGTAATCATAAATATTAATAATATAAGTAAATCGATTTTATCTTTCTTAAATACATATGAACAAAAAGCGATGGATAGCCCTAATTATTGCTATTATAATAATTTGAGCATGAGTAACCTATTTTCTATTTTATTGACAACAAACATGTCAAGATTTTATTGATGAATGTTATAAAGAAAATTTTGAATTTTATGCATGAGGTTGACATATGTTTGAAGTTTATCCTGATTGAAGTACATCTCTTGATTACAAAGCTAATTGCCCTAAAGATTGTAGCCGATACACAGAGGAACGTTGATATTATAAAAATAAAATAAGACAAAAAATATATTATTATAATAAAGTTAAAGAATGTAAAAAAGAATATGAAAAATGTTTACAGGACTTAAATTGATGACGATATGAATGTCATGATTGTAATAAGTACTGAGACCCAATATATGAATGGAATTAACAAACAACAAAAAACACTCAATATAATTATAAAAGCTCACTAAAAATTTATATACAAATATTAACTCAACTCTAAAAATCTTAACTCCACCTTTCTGAGTCAGAATTTTGGATTTTGAAATTTTACAATCGCCATATTATTCCATACTTCCATCACATAACCAATTCCAAATAACTTATGCCTAACCATATCTCCCTCAGAAATATTACTCACAGGTTCACCTCAAAGTCATCCAGATAAATCATAACTCTTCACTAAATTAGCAGGTAATTCTGCCAAAAATCTACTTGGTGGATTATTTTTCACTTGTCCCCAAGTCATTCTAGAATGAGCATACGAAATAAACAAAACATCTTTTGCCCTCGTAACTGCCACATACATCAGTCTTCTTTCTTCTTCCAATAATTTTGGATCAAGTGTCGCATTAGATAATGGAAATATTCCATCTTCCAATCCAACAATAAATACACACGGAAATTCCAATCATTTACTGGAATGTATCGTCATCAATTTTACTGCATCAATATCTCATTTCTCATTCTCCGTAATATCACTCAAAAGTGAAACTTCTTCCATAAACTGTCTAAGCGTAGGCTCTCACTTCTCAATATATTTACTAGCCATATTTATCAACTGACCGATATTTTCATATTTTTCCTCAGCTTGTTGTTCTCATCATTCTTCCTTTACAAGATAATCCTTATAATTGATTTTTTTAATCAAAGATTCTATAAAATCTGAAGGACTTTCAACGGCAAGATTCTCTTTGAGTTCTTCCATAAATTCAATGAATGATTTAATTCAAGTCATCGCCTGTGGAGTAAGTTTCAATTCATCAGGCATAATTTCAGCTTTTCGTAATTTTTTTATTGTATCATAAATTGCTTCGTCATGAGCCAATGCATAATCTTCAATTTTCTCCCAAGTTGTCGCTCAGATTTTTCTATTTGGAATATTTATAATTCTTTTTAAAGCCAGGTTATCTCTATCATTCAAGAAAAATCTTAAATAGGCGAGTACATCTTTAATTTCTTTTCTCTCAAAGAATTTAAAAGCTCACCGAATCTTGTAAGGAATTCATTCTTGAATAAATAAACTTTCAAATACACTTGATTGAGAATTCGTTCTATAAAGAATCGCTACTTGTCATCGTTCCTTAAACTTTCCAGAATTCTTCATTTTCTTGATAAGCTCTATCGTATTCGCAGCTTCATCTACATCACTACTATGTGAAAAAATCGTAATCAAATCCTTTTCAGTTCCTGACCTATTCGCTACAATATTTTTTTCATACTGACGAGCATTATTTTTAATAATTGCATTTCATGCAGCCACAATATGAGGTTTTGAACGGTAATTTATCTGTAGCTTAAACATCTGAATATCAGGCCAATACATTTTCACATTCAAAAAATTCTCCATCAAAGCTCATCTCCATCCATAAATACTCTGAAAATCATCTCCAATCAAAGTCATTTTAGCTCATCATCAGCTCATCATTTTCATCAGTTCAAACTGAATCCAGTTCGTATCCTGTGCCTCATCTACTAAAATATAATCGAATGCATTCTGCCATTTCTGTAATATTGCTGAATCTTTTCTGAAAAGTTGGTAGGGTAGTAGTAGTAAATCATCAAAATCCAACGAATTTGAAGTTTCCAAAGTCTTTTGATATTCCTCATAAACTTTTCACATAGTTTCATCATAATTTGAATTAACTCATTTCAAAAAATCTGAAGGAGTCATTCAGTCATTCTTGAGTTTAGAGATTACTCACTTTACTTCATTTGGTTTGAAAACATCCTGTAAATTCAGCCTTTTCAAGATCTCTTTCATCACGCTCGCAGTATCATTCGTATCTAATATCGTGAAATCTTTAGTATATTTCATTCATAGCTTATCTATATCTTCTTTTAATATTTTCAAAAATATAGAGTGAAAAGTTCCAATCCATTTCATCTGATATGGGAACAAGCGATATTGATTATCAGAAGCACTCTCTTTATCTGCTTCTATCGCTATCAAAAAATCCATAATATCATCATGCTTTTCATTCTGTCATTCTGAGGCTTTAGCCGAAGAATCTTCTGAACTTACGCCAGAACTTCAGATTTCTTCTGAAATTTTTATCAACCTTTCTTTCATCTCATTGGCTGCTTTATTCGTGAACGTAACAGCCAAAACCCTCTGAATTGGAGTTTTCAGTCACCACCACAGATAAGCAATTTTATATGTCAAAACTCTAGTTTTACCAGAACCCGCTCCAGCAATAATTAATGATGGAGTATTCGTATGTAAAGCTGCTAAAGTTTGTTCATCATTCAACTGTGAAGATATATATTCTTTTATATTCATTCGTTATTTTGTATAATTAATTAAGAAAAATCTGACTAATATTCAATTGAAGTTGATCAATATTTATCATAATATTCCTGAATATGTTCTGGAGTTTTATATTTAGGAAAAAGCTTTTGATTCAACAACATACTCGCATTCAATTCTTCCGCAATATTTCCATTATTCTCCATCCATTCATCCACTTCTTCTGCTGAATATCAATTCTTCAAACATATTTCTCTAACTTCTTCTCCATCCATAATATGATATTTCCCAGCAGGTTGCCTACGATTCGCATCATACATTTTAGTTCAGTCTTTAATCGACAACGCAATTTCCCATGCTTCTTTATCTTTTTCTTTCAAGTAACGATACTCATTATCTACAATCAGCTTTGTATTTGTCTGTTTAGCTAAATTATAAATGAATTTATTCACTTTCTTCGTAATTGGTAGGAGAGTTTCATCCTGTGCAGTTATCTCCAAATAACATTTCTCTCCAAATATTTCACGCAACATATCATAAATCTCTCTAATCTTAGCTTCACTTTCTCATGCAGACAGCATCTTGGAAATCCAACTCATTTCTCATCCAGTAAAAACTCTAATTCATTCTGACTTTTCTTTCAATGCATTTAAATCCAATTTCTGCGTTCAGTTTGTAAATCAAGTTTGATTCGCATAAGCAATTAATTCCATCATATTATGATATCATTGATCCGTTTCAGCTAATAAACATAAATTTCATATATTTTTTCATATTCCAGAAGATTTCAAATCCATAACAAATCAGATTTCTAAACCAAATATCGCTTTCACTCATTTATCGTTTTCATCTTCAGGATTTTTTGAATCTTTTGATGCAAGAAAAAACGATGGCACTCAAAACATACCATTATAATCCGTAATAGCTATCGATGGAAATCCTAATTCCTTTGCACGTCTAATTATATCTTTAGGTTGCCCCAAAGCTTCCAAAAAGCTGAATGTACTATGTCAGTGTAGCGGTACATACATCAAAGTAATGGATTGAAAAATAAATATTATTTCATAACAATTTAATTGTAAAAATTTCTGTTATTTTTTCAATCTGATTACAAAAATAAAATACAACTATATGCTTATCAAAAATTATTAAAAAATAATATTGATTTATATATAAAAATACATAAATTAATAAAATGTCGAACTAAAATAAAAAGAGTTATGAGTACAAGTGCTTTAATTTTTAATGTGATGGGTCTCATTGGATTTATTACATTCATCTGGGATGGCATCTCCGTTTTCAGAGACAATGGAATCGGGAAAAAGAAAGATTGGAGAAAGTGGGCCGTAGGTCAAGTACTAGTTTTACCTAGCGCTACAATGGATGTTGTCAATGCAAGCACGACGAAGAACTGGATTGTCTTCATTGGTGTCTTAGCCACAGGCCTGGTTGCCATTTAGGTTCTCAGTAAAAAAGAGAAGAAACAAAAATAGCGCGGGTTTCCACGCTATTTTATTTTAATAAAAATTTTAACCCTTACATTTCTGTTTAGTTCGACAATTTTCCGAAAGCTTACCTCTAGAACAATAGACTTCACGACAATATCTAGTCTTACCATCATGTTCAGATGGACATCGTACAAAAGGATGATCTAATGAATATTGCATACATTTATCTCGGTCATCCATTATAAAAACAAAAACATACACTCAATATCACACCACAAAAAAAACAACAAACACAATTGCACAAATTATCCACTTTTTCATACCATACAAAGAGAAAGATATAAACAAAAGGAAAAATATCAAATCCAGTTTTTTTCAATCTAATATATTATTTATACAATATTTTATATATTTTATCAACACAAGTCACAACATATCTCTCACAATTACAATACTCACAACAATTTATCTCTTTACGACAATAGTGAGTTTTACCATTAAAATTCTTATATGAACATCGTACATAAGGAGGATTATTAAATGGATATTGATTGCACTCATCAATGTCATCTATTATAAAAACAAAAACATACACTCAATATCCTACAATAAGTAAAACAATGAATACAATTACACAAATTATCCACTTTTTCATTACAAGATAAGAATATAAATAAAAATAACTTTTCTATTTTTTCTTATTATTCAAACTCAAGCATTTTTGATTAATCCAATACACAATTATAGCAAATATCGCTCCACACGTATCCATCAACATATCTTTCTGAGCATCCCGTATATCTCCCTGACTTCATAATACAGCATCTCCAGTAGCAGGATCAAAATAAACAGCATACCACCATTCAAATATTTCATAAAGTCCTGCTAATGAAACCATAGAAAGAAATCAGAATAAATATAATATTACCTTATTATTTACCATCCTCTTTCTATCCAAAAGTTCGATAATAGGGAATGCGTAAAATCAAATAATAAAATGACCAACTCTATCATACATATTTCTTTCGAATCCAAACAAATTATTAAACCAATCGAACGGAACTTTTTCAAAAGTATAATGACCTCATATCGTATGAATCACTATCCATGCAAACATCATCAAATATGCCAAATTCGAAAATCTGAATTTCCTGAATGTAAGAATAAGGATTAAAACGACCGCTAGAACTGTTCATTCTTCTGCATACCAAACACCTCTATCCACAGGATTAATTCCACTTCGAATTAATAATCCAATATAAATTAACAACAATAAATGTGGGAAATATTCCTTTAATTTTTTCATCTCACATAATAAATAATAAATACAACATATTTAATAAAACTTATACATCTTTCAAGTTTATCTAAAAAAATGTCATTCTGAGCGTAGCGAAGAATCCAGGAAAACAAAAAACTCTTCACTTGAAATTCAGATTTTTTTCTCTACAAGTTATATCATATTTCATATGATTATATAAATCTGAATGTACAAGAAATTCACTATCGAAGAACTATCCACAATCCAAAATAATCTCATTCCTCATTTACACACAATCATCCAAAGAGAAAAGTGCCAATGAGTGAATGATTTTTTCAAAGTAGCTTTCCGTGAATGAAATGAAGTAATGTATTTCGATAGATGAAATCCATTGATAACTATACAACTAATTGATAATCGAATACACATCACTGATGAAGTAGATAATATCCAAGTTCAAGTACCAGCAAACGAAAAAGGGGAGTTAAACCGCCTCATGATTCGTTATATTTCAAAAAAGCAAAGACAAATCTGACAAAAAACCATCGAACAAATACTTATGGATGCATTCGTTGAATGAAAGTTTTATGATATACTTTGAAAACCGTACTTAGTTTACGATATCGAAACAGCTCTAATTTCGTGAGAAGTATCAGAAACTAATTTCCCTGAATATTACTTATGATTCAGTTTGGAAGAAAAAGAACCCGGAAAAATGACTTATTCATGTATAATGATGGAAGATTTGAAAGAATTTGTACAAAAAATGCTAGATTTTGATGGATATATAATTTGATATAATCAGATTTATTTCGATAATCCTGTAAGTGCTTATAATGTATGATTAACAAATAAAGAAGTAGAAATTCTGAATGAAAAAAGTTTAGATTTATACGTTTTCTTCACCCAATTAACCGGAAAGAGAATGTGATTAAACAAAGTTTCAGATTCTCTAGTTTGAGTTAAAAAAACTTTGGATTCATGAGCTGATGTAGAAAGTCTTTGGAAAGAATGGAAATCATCCGGCGACAATAAAATTTTGAAAAAAATTCAAGAATACTGTAAAAACGATGTTAGGATGACAGCTTTAGTTTTACTTTATCTACTACATTTCAAAAAAGTTGATATGGATAATGAAGACTACGTATTCGATACACAAAAATTCATTGAATTATCCAAACCTTCAGATAAAAAAACTCCAAATAACACTAATATCAAAAATAGTTCTCTATTCTAATAATTATATCATTCTACACCATTAATACTTGCAACTAAAACTAAAATTATTAATTTTATTACTAGATTTATATAACAAATATTATATGTTCAAAAATAAAAAAGCGTTCACATTAACTGAAATGATTATAGTTATTGTTATAATCTGAATTTTAATGGCATGAACTACTATATATATACAGTGATCAGATGAAACTAGAAGAACTATAGAAGCACAATGATGTGCAACCACTATTTGATGACATATTAATAATTACATATTTTATAGTCTTACTAGCAAAAATTTAAGATCTAATACTGGACCAGAATCTCCAGATTTATATGCAATATCCTTATCTGGATGTAATAATTGATTTTGTGATTCATTCGAATTCTTCGATTATATCGATGACAACGGAACTTATAAAACTGGGAATTACAGCAAAACTTACAATATCGCCGACACATGCAATATAAGTCAATGAAAATTAAACGTTCATCGAAAAGAACTCAATAACGATTCAATTATAAAAATGAATAAATGATTTTCTCCCGTAAGTATAAACAATAAAAACATATTTTATATCCAAGATTGAGAATCTAATCCTGTATTATTATGAGAAATTATAATGGATTTATGTCTCGATAGTAACTGCAACACACAAAAACAAGTTTCAGAACGAGTAGTTGATTGACGTACACAAACTATATATTCAAGAAATTGTGACTTTTATAACGAAAATAGAACATGTAAAACCCGAGAAGGTTGTAAAAAATTTAAAACCGATGACCCAACAGCATGTGAAGATGAAGAATACTAAACATAGTAAAAACATTGTCTATTCAGCCATACCTAAGATTTTATGAAATCATGGATTATCCAGTACCAAAGAATACTGAACTATTTTTTCAGTACTCTGATACAGAACCAACTAATGCAAATAAATTACTAAAAAATATTAATGATAATGAATGATGAAATTCATTTTCACGAGATCAGAAATCTGAATATATGGATGAATATCTAAAAGAAGTTAAAAGACTAAAATCTACTTTTCAGTCTATTCCATTCGTTGAACAGATTTTTCTATGCAATTCTATCAGCTTTAATGCTCTAGATAAAAATTCGGATATAGATGTCTTTATCATCGCCGAACCATGAAGAATCCGAACTGTTAAATTCCGAAGTATGATATTATTCACACTAAAATGAGCTAAACGTTTCTGAAAAAGAAGCAGAAAAAAAATCTGTCTTTCTTTCTTCATAACATCCGATTCTCAGAATTTATATCCAATTTCTTTACCATCCTTGGATATTTATTTAGCATACCGAATATCTCACCTAGTTCTAATTTACCAACCAGACGAAAAGCTTAACAACTCATTTTTTGAAAGTAATAAATGGGTAAAATGAATTCTGCCAAACTACCAAGAAAAACAAACTATTTCACTATGAATCAATCCATTCACATGAAACACTAAATTCAAAAACATAATTGAAACTTTATGAGATTGATTCCTATGAAACATCTTTGAATGGATAGTAAAACATTTTCAAAAAGCAATCATACGCCTAAAAAGAATACGAAATCCTGTATGAAATAAAGACGTAATAGTTTCTGATTCTATGCTAAAATTCCATCAAGATATCAGAGAAAAAGTTTCACTCAAATATAATGTAAAAGTAAAATAAAATCTGATTTTACTTGTTATTTTACCATAAATGCAAAAAGGGATATTCATAGTAATCGATGGAACCGACTGAAGCGGAAAAGGAACTCAAACAAAACTTTTAGTAGAAAGACTAAAAGGGGAGTGATACGATGTAGAAATCGCTGACTTCCCACAATACTGAAAAAAATCAGCATGAATGGTAGAGGAATACCTCAATTGAAACCTATGAACTGCCGATGAAGTTTGATCATATAGAGCTTCAGTTTTTT
>Ga0265299_10005364_pt1 | contig 11896 bp, 9 predicted proteins | sample AusTroGonzalo_MG_4_FD_193485 | JGI IMG/M metagenome (GOLD analysis project Ga0265299, IMG submission 193485) | Bovine rumen microbial communities from tropical cattle in Woodstock, Queensland, Australia - Gonzalo_02 | ecosystem: Host-associated > Mammals > Digestive system > Stomach > Rumen ...
ACCGTTGGGGATGCGTTTGTAGTGGTTTTGTCCGATGCGCGGCACCAACTTCTTGAGATCGGGTGCTTCCGCCAGTTTCACGAAAGTGTCCATTTGGTCGGCGACGGCTTGCCGCAGATGTTGCATTTCCTTGGTGGGAAGCCACCACACGCCACTTGCCAACATCACTTGCTCTGGCTCGATTTGCACGTAATAACCGCCCCAGTAGGCTTTCTTTCCATACTGATTCATATATGCGCCGAGATGTCCTTTGTATGGCGTTTTGTCGGGCGAGAAACGGATGTCGCGGTAGATGCGGTAGGTGCAGTCCTTCGGCGTGAGTCCGGCAATCGACTCATCGAACTCGCTGATGGCCGCTATCACATTCTCTACCAATATGTTAAACTGCGCCCATGCGGCATCGTACAGCTCGCGGTGCGCCTTGAACCACTCGCGATTGTTGTTCGGGATTAGTTCCCGCAAGAACGAGAACAGGATTTCGTTAGGATGATTGTTTGTGTTTATCGCACTCATTATCAATATGTTATTATAAAATCGTGATGCTTCCCCTGAGTATGTACGGTCTCCCGATGATATCCTCGAAAAATATCAGATAGTTATACACCACATTGAAAAATATTTTGCCATTAATTCTGCCGTCCCATCGGAAATTCTTGTCCGTGGCGCGGTAAACCACCGTGCCCCACCGGTTGAAGATTTGAATTTCAAAGCTACTGATAAAGGATCTGTACTTTTCGGGAATGCAGAAATAGTCGTTGAGACCGTCGTTTCGGGTGGGTGTGATGGCATTGGGGAGGTATATGAGCAGGGTGTCATTTTCACCGAAGGGTATGGTGTCAGGGGCAGGGCCGGGATCAGGGTCAATACCGCCATCGAGTGTAAGGGTCAGGAAAACCGTACTGTCGCATCCATTCTGGTTGTTGAAGTGCTGGGTGTAAGTTCCGTCCTCGGTGTAGGTCACGCCGTTCCAAACAAAAGATTGGCCTGCGGTTTGCTCAATATAGACCGTGTCGTGCGGCAGTACCGTGAGGAAGAGGGTGATTTCGCTCTCGCAGCCGGCAGCGGACACCGTGTGCGTGCGGACGATTTCGCCCACTTCGGCTGTCTCCTGCGCACTTACGGCGAATCCGTAATTCTCGTATATCGCTGATTGACAGATAGTATCGTAAATCACCTGCGGGTTGTTGTCAATGACCGTCACATTGGCGGAAGCGGAGTTCGTGCAGCCGTATGCATTGCTCACGGTGACGGTGTAGGTCGTGCTCTGCAACGGCACATCGTGAAAGTGCGGTTCGGTACTTCCCGTATTCCATTGATAGGTCAACGTGGTGTCGTAAACATTCTGTGGCGGCAGAAAACTGCGTACGGCACGCACATTGGCATTGACATTTTTTGGATATACAGTAACTGAACCTGAATGATGTGCAAAAGCATTTAAAGAATCAGAGGCGAAATCGATGCCCCAAGCATCGAAACCATCATATTCAGAACTACTGTAGTAGAAAGAGGGCGCCAAAGTATTTCCACCGGCAGCATACAAAGGGGCTTCTATGACGGGCAATTGAGCGTACAGCATACTCAGCTGCGATATGGCAGGCAAGTACCATCCATGTCCGAAATCGACAACAAGAGCGGCGGCAGAGACATCAGGTCCTAAAAAAGCACGGATTATTTGGGTATTGGAATAACCTGCCGTATCATTCAACAGAATAACATGTGAATTTGAAGAGACGTTCGGTAAATTTGGAATGTCAACCCAAGTATTACCTGGAATCCAAACAGCGGATGGACAATCCTGAAGCGCCACCACCCAACCGCTGCCGTCGGGAAAAAGGTAATAAACGATTCCTTGAGACCCGTCCTCGGCTGTATATAAGTCCCCCACATGATATACCTGAGCCGACAGCCATCCTATGGTCAGTTGCAGAAGTGCATATATCAGCAGTTTCTTCATGGTCATCTTCACTTTTCATTAAAACGACCTAACACCCCTTACGGAGTGCGGGAAATACTTTTCCGAATAATACAGTCCCCAAATGCTATCCAAAACCCATGTCTGATGTGGCCCAATCTCTGAAGAGGTCCAATAAACCCACGCTTGACTCGATGAAAACGGGCTTCCTCCAACCAATTGAAGGGAACTGTTCACCTGAAACAGCTCCACATACAATTTGTAGGCTTGTCCTGCCGCCGGTAAATACCATCCATGTTCGAAATCCACGCTATATGCGGCTGCGTATTCATTACTTCCTCCGCTTTGACGTATTGACAAGGTGTTCGAGTAGCCGTCAATATCATACATGGCATACCTCGCGTTATTGTAATTGGACAGCGCAGGAATATCATTAATGCCGGATAAAGACCATACTGCTTGGTTTACCAAATCATGCAGGCCGACCGCCCAACCATGTTCGCCGGAAGTATCTACATGGAAAACAATTCCCATGGCCACTTTGCCGCACGGCCAGTCTTGCGGGTGTACAATGCTGTTGTCTGTGCAAAGAATGTCGCCTACGTGAACACTCGGAAGCTGAGATGCCAGGGTGACAGAAGCCTGTGTCCCTACCGCGTGCAACTCGGTTTCTGATCCGAGACAGAACACCTCGGGATCTGCCAAAGCCGACACAGCTGGTTTTTCCGCCACTAAAAGCTGCACAACACGCACACTGTCGCATCCACTATCCGTCGTATCAGCATTGGTGAAGACAAACACGCCCGCACTGTCTTGAACACCCAATTGCAGGCCATTCTGTTGGTAATCGCTGCCTGTGCAAATGGTGTCGTTCACAAAGGAGAAAAAAGAGGGATGCACGGTCACCTCCAACGGAATGGAACCGTTGCCGCATCCGTTGGCGCCAGTCAGCGTGATAAGGGATGGGGATGGGGCGTTTTGCGAAAAATACAACAAGACGTTGTCCGAACCCTGACCTATGATAATGTTGACCCCGTCAGGAACGTTCCAGTGGATGGCAGACAACCCGTCAGCGCCTGACAACATATAGGATTCCACGGTGTTGTCGCATACCGAAGCAGGACCGCTGATGGTATTCGGCAAGGTGAAGGAATTGGCAACAGACAGGTGAAGCACCGTCACGGAATCGCATCCCTCGGACTGAACCACCGTATTGCTGTCGGAGAGATTTCCGGCAGGCAGATTCGGGATATTGAATCCGTAGCCGCTGTAATCATCTCCTTCGCAAGCCATGTCATAATAGTGATAGAATCTTTTAACAACAAGGAGGTTTAAAATGTTCGTGATACTGTCAGAACAGTTGGCGGTGTTGATGTAAGTGTTAAACACCGTATGTTGTCCTGGCGGCAAATCGGCAGGCAAACTGAATCCATTTGCCACGTAGCTGTTCCCTTCGCAAATAGTGTCATAAAAAGTTTGCTCCTGAGAAGGTATATTTTGGTTGGTCAATGTGCCGCAGAGCGTAAACTGACATCCAAGGACTGTGGTTATCAAGCAACTGGCAAGAGTTGTGCCCTGTACTGTATAGGTCGTGGTAGTGGAAGTGTCACCATTATTCCACTGATAGCTTTCAAACCCGAGAGGTGTCGAAAGAGTCACCTGGTCCCCGTTACAAGCCACAAGTTCCATCCGATTGCTGATGCAGGATGCCGTAAAATAAGCATAACCAAAATGGCCCAGTTTCGTGCAATCATACGTAGTGAACGACACTTTCACACTTTGCCCGATATACGGGGAGAGGTCAAACCCGGCATTGGTCCACGGTCTCCACATAATCATGCCAAAACTATGAAAACCGGGAATATTGTTCGCAGAAGTGACATCATACTCCATGCAAGGGTCGAGCAGTTCTTCGTTGTCATCCAGAACCCGCATCACAAAACGAGGCTGCTGAGGCGGGTAATGAGATGGATTTTCAAAAACCACGGCAAATTTCAGCAACAAGATGGAGTGGTCAGGGTCCACCGTGAATGTATAGACGATGGATTCGGCTTCGCCGCCCACAAGTTCGTTTCCTAATCTCACCACAGCCGTCTCTCCGTCTGGAAGCAACGGCAAAAGATTGTCCGTGCGCGGGTCCGTTCCCTGCTGGGTAATCACCGTGTGCCGCCCGGGAACTATCCCGACGAGTGAATCCGGATTGCTTGTAGAGCCGTAATAGCACACCACATTCGGCCCCGTCAAATCCGTGAAATCCGGACTCTGCGCCTGAACAGTGAGGGCTAAAAGTCCCCACAACAGGGTGATCAGGATTTCTTTCGGATGCATATTTCAGAATTATGAATGATGAATGATGAATGATGAATTCAAATTCCTGTCAGCACGTTTAATGCGTTGGGGATCAGTTCGATATGATAGTCGCCGGGCACAAGCAGTTCGCCTTCGGTTTCGCCCCGGAAGGGCACATTGGAGGTGATATGCGCTTCCGTGGTCTGGATCATGAGCACCTCCTTGATGATGTCGATATGGTCGCCGGTCTTCATGTTTTTCAGCTGTCCGATAACCTGCATGGTACGCATTTTGGGGATCACGACCAGGTCGAGAAGCCCGTCGTCGGGAATGGCGTATTTAGCCTCCCGGATGCCGCCGCCATTGTATTGGCAGATGGCCGCAATCACCATGAAGGATTCCCCGTCGAACGTAAATCCGTCTTTTGCAGTTACTTGGATGGGAGTGGGGTGGTGGGAGAGGAGGGTTTTGAGCAGCGACAGTATATAGACGTTAAGACCAAAGAAGTGCGGGGGATCGTTCGTGACATCGTAGATGACATCGGCGTCGAAACCGAAACCGGCAATGTTGATGAAATAGCGACCGTAGGCCTTGTCATGGGTCTCGGACGTGACGCGACCGATGTCGTGTTGGATGAATTTGCCGTCACGCCACAGCGCCACCGTCTCTGCAGCCGTCTTGGGGTAACGGTGGGTACGCGCCCAGTCGTTGCCGCGCCCCATGGGCAGCACCGCCATAAAGACCTTTCGGGTATCGACGCCGGAAGTGAAGATGCCGTTCACCACCTCGTTGATAGTACCGTCGCCGCCCGCTGCCACAAGGTGGCGTATTCCACTTTGGCACAACGACTTTGCGGTGGCAATGCCTTCGCCGGGGTTGCGCACGACATGCAGCTCATTGGGGATTCCGGCCTCTTTCAACAAATCGGAAATGGGCTTCCAATTCCGTTCGCACTTCTTCTCATTCGCATTGGTGTTCAGGATAATATGCCAGCAATGGTCTTCAACTCTCAAATTGGTCATATTGATGATGATTTTTCAGACGGCAAATGTACAATTTTTTATTCTAAAAAATCCTATTTTTGCGGCCCGAATTATGAAAGAGAAAAAGATTTCCATACGCGGCGCGAAAGTCAACAATCTGAAGAATATCGATTTGGATATTCCGCGCAACAAGTTCATCGTTATCACTGGGTTATCGGGTTCCGGCAAGTCCTCGTTAGCCTTCGACACCCTTTACGCGGAGGGCCAGCGGCGCTATGTCGAGAGCCTCAGCTCCTACGCCCGCCAGTTCATGGGGCGGATGCGGAAACCCGACGTGAAAACCATCACGGGCATCCCGCCCGCCATCGCCATCCAGCAGCAGATCATCTCGCGCAACCCGCGTTCGACCGTGGGCACCGTGACCGAAATCTATGAGTACCTGAAGCTGCTTTTCGCCCGTATCGGACACACTTACTCCCCGATAAGCGGTCAGGAGGTGCGCCGCCACGATGTGAAAGACGTGCTTCGCTTCATTGCCGAACGCCCCGAAGGCGAACGTATTTATGTGCTCGCTCCCGTCGTCATCCCCGAAGGCAGAACCCTCCACGACCAATTGCTCATCCTGCGCCAACAAGGTTTCAATAGAATGGTCAACAAAAATGAACTTGTTGATATAGAAGATGTTATTGATTCGAAAGCCGCCCTTGACCACTCGAAGCTTTTCATCATGGTGGACCGTTTCAAATCGGAAAACACGGATTCCCAAATGACTCGAGTGACGGATGCCGTACAGGTGGCCTTCTCGGAAGGCAAGGGCACCTGCATGGTGCAGTGTGAAGGCGTGGAAATCCTGCAACGATCCTTCAGCAATTTCTTTGAAGCGGACGGCATGACGTTCGAGGAACCTACCGTGAACATGTTCAGCTTCAACAACCCGTATGGCGCGTGCAAGACCTGCGCGGGTACAGGCATGATCGAGGGCGTGAACCCTGATCTGGTCTTCCCCGACCGTTCGCTGTCGGTGGCCGAGGACGCGGTGGCGTGCTGGCACGGCGAGGTGATGGGGGAGTGGAAACGGCATTTCATCCGTTTTGCCACCAAGCTTGATTTCCCCGTCTATCGCGCCATCGACGACCTCACAGAGGAGGAGTATAACCTGCTTTGGTACGGTGATGTGAAGCACGACGTGCACGGCATCACGCAGTTTTTTGACTTTGTGGCCGCTAACACCTACAAAATCCAGTTCCGTGTGATGCAGGCGCGTTATCGCGGGCGAGAACTCTGTCCCGAATGCCACGGCACGCGCCTGCGCAAGGACGCCCAGTACGTGAAAGTGAACGGCAAGTCGATAGCCGAACTGCAGAACATGCCCATCTCGGATTTGAAGCTGTTCTTCGAAAATTTTGAATATCAAAACGATAACGAAAAAGAAATCGCCAAAATCCTGATGCGCGAGCTGACCACCCGTATCGGTTTGTTGGATGAAGTGGGATTGGGTTACTTGACCTTGGACCGCAACTGCGCGACCCTCTCAGGCGGCGAATCGCAACGCATCAACCTGGCCACCTCCTTGGGCAGCAGTCTGGTCGGTTCGATGTACATCCTTGACGAACCGAGCATTGGACTGCATCCACGTGATACACAGAACCTTATCAACGTGCTGAAACGGCTGCGCGACATCGGGAACACCGTGATCGTGGTCGAGCATGACGAGGCCATCATCAAGGCCGCCGACTATATTGTGGACATAGGTCCCAGGGCGGGTCAATTCGGAGGGGAAGTCGTGTTCTCGGGCACCTTCGACAAACTATTGGCGAAGAAGAACAACTTGACAGCCAGTTATTTACGCGGCATGACACCGGATTCTGACAGGAAAGACGTGTTGAGCATCCCGTTGCCAAAATATCGTCGAAAATGGCGCAACTACATTGAGGTGAAAGGCGCCAAAGAGCATAATCTCAAGAACATTGATGTGAAGATTCCCTTGGAGTGCTTCACGGTGGTCACAGGAGTGAGCGGTTCGGGCAAAAGTTCCTTGGTGACGGACATTGTCTATCCGGGGGTGGCTAAGATGTTCAACGAAAGCAACCTGAAGCCCGGTCGCTGCGCCGGCATTACGGGTGATATGAGCAAGGTCAACGGGGTGGTGATGGTGGATCAAGATGCCATCGGTCGTTCCTCGCGTTCCAATCCGGCCACCTACCTCAAGATTTTCGACTACATCCGCGAGCTCTACGCCGCACAACCGTTGTCGAAACAGCGTAACTACAAGGCGGGCTTCTTCTCGTTCAATGTGGCCGGCGGTCGTTGCGAGGAGTGCGAAGGCGAAGGCATCATCCACATCAACATGCAGTTTATGGCCGATGTGGAGATGGTCTGCCCGTCGTGTCAGGGCAAGCGATTCCGCGACGATGCCTTGGACATTAAAGTGTCGGGCAAAGACATCAACGATGTGCTGAACATGACGGTGAACGAAGCGATTGATTTTTTCAACAGTCTGACGCCCAATGATATAACGCAAAATATCCTGCGCCGTCTACAACCTTTGAAGGATGTGGGTTTGGAGTACTTGGTGTTGGGACAGCCCTCGTCCACGCTTTCGGGCGGTGAGGCACAGCGCGTGAAACTGGCCAACTTTTTAGCTCAGGATGACACCCGACAGAACAAGCTCTTCATTTTCGACGAACCGACAACGGGTCTGCATTTCCACGACATCCACAAGCTGTACGATGCCTTCAACCGGCTGATTGAGCACGGGAATACCGTGTTGGTGATTGAGCACAACACGGAGCTGATCAAGTGTGCGGACTGGATTATCGACCTCGGTCCGGAAGGCGGTGATGGGGGAGGACAGGTGATTTTCACCGGCACTCCCGAAGAGCTGGTGAACTGCGAAAACTCCTACACGGCAGAATGGCTTAGGGAGAAGTTAGGCAATAGATAACAGGCAATAGGCAAAAGAAAATGGGACTGAGTTCTTACGATCCCTGTCCCATGTCAAAATTCTTAATTCTAAATTCTTAATTCTGAATTGGTTAGTTCCGTTTCAGCAGGTCAAACACGGTCTTCACCGGGTTGAACGTAGCCAGCGGAACCTCTACGAAGATGGTGATCCAGTTGGCCATTGCGCCGTTCCACAATCCCGGCAACTCCATGGCTTTCAGCACTCTGCCGTTGTAGGATTTGGAGGAGATAAAGCCGGTATTCGGGTCAACATATTGCAGCAGGTCGAATTTTTCGCCCTTGTAGTTCTTGATGGCGCAAACCATATCGACGGGGTTGAAGTGCGTGGCTTTCGCCATGATAGCGGCTTTTTCGGGGTTGTTCTTGTCGATTTGCGACGATTCGACGATCTGCAGGGAGCAGTTGTCCTCGGTGTCGCGCACCCAGAAGGGACCGCCGCCGGGTTCGCCCTCGTTCTTCACCATGCCGCACACGCGTATCGGGCGGTTCATCAGCTCGAACAGCTCTTCCTGCGTGGGTTGGTCGCCCACCTGGATCATCAGCTGCGTTTGAGCGAAGTCGATGATCTCGGCCAGTTCCATAGGGTCAACATCCCCCATTTCCATAACACGGAGGTAGGCATGCTGGAGTTCTTGCACGTGCAAAAGATAAGCGGCAAGCACCTTTTTGTAGGCAACCGTCGGGGCAATATTCTGGTCTTTAGTCACATTGTCTATGTTCTTGACGAAAATGACATCGGCATCGCGGTTGTTCAGGTTGTGGATGAGCGCTCCGTGTCCGCCGGGACGGAACAAGAGTTTGCCGTTCTCGTCGCGGAAAGGCTGGTTGTCCTCGGTGGCCGCAAGCGTGTCGGTGGAAGGGGCTTGTGTGGAGTAGGTGACGTGGTACTTCACCCCGAATTTCTCCTCGTATTTCGGGGTAATCTCGGCCACTTTCGCTTTGAAAAGTTCCGTATGCTGCTCGGAGACGGTGAAGTGCAGGTATGCATCAATGCCAGAGGTGGCGTAGAGCGCAGCCTCCACGAAATGTTCCTCCAAAGCCGTGCGGATTTCCTTCTCGTAACGATGGAAAAGCAACAGGCCTTTGGGCAGATTGCCATAGTTAAGGCCTTCACCTTCAAGAAGATATTGGATGATCAGGGGAAAGTTGCCCTTTTGTATTTCCGCATCAAGGTCGAGCTGTTTGTCGGCCATCACTTTCTTCAGCGCCTCATAGAAGGGGTAGCGGGGCAGGGTAGAGAGGAAAGTTTGTGCAAGAGCGGTCTGCTTTTCGTCAAGTTGCTCGTTCAGAAGGGCATAGAGGTCCTTGAACATACGGGATGCGGCACCGGATGCGGGCACGAACTTCTCGATTTTCTTGTCCTCGATGGCGTAGTGGTATTCGTCTTGTAGCGTATCAACTTGCTCCTCGTCGAGACGCAGGATGCCGTCGTCGATGGTAGCCGGACGGTCGATATCGGCGAAGGGGAAGCCCTTCTCGAAGTTGGCGAACTGTTGTTCCACTTGTGCGGGGTCGCTCCCACGCTGTTTCATAAAATCTTTATCCTCAAATGTGAATTCCAATTGCATAATCGTCGGTTTTTATTATGGCGGCAAAGATACTATTTTTTATGGTTTACGGTTTATGGTCTAAGGTTTATAAAGAGGCGTCCCACAACCATTAAACAATAAACCCTCAACCTCAAACCTTAAACCAAAAATTTGTATTTTTGCCGTTTAATTTTGTAATTATGCAAGTTGGGACAAAAATCAATAAATCAGTCACGAAAACAAACAAAGTTTCGCGCATTATGCGGGGAAGTTGGTGGAAGGATTTGCTGATGACCTTCATTGCCACCTCATTTTCTATCTTGCTCACCTTCGGCACAGCAGCGCTCATTGACAAAAAGCAAAAAGAAAAAGACAAGCGGCAAATGGCGATGTACGTGCTCTATGACATGAACCGTTCCATTGAATTGATAGAAAAGAGCGATTCCCTGCTCCGAAGAGGACTTGAGCTGCAAATCGAAGTGGCACGCGACACCTCGCTTTTCGAGACTAAGAAATTCTTATTCAACCATTATATGCCGTCTGAGTCATTCGACAAGACCACGGCGCAAATCTTCTCGTCCAATTTCGAAACGCTGAACACCCTTGACAATGTGCGTTTTGTGGAGATGATTTCCACTTTTTATCATGATCGGGATGCATACGAAATTAACATAATTGATTCGTGTAAGAACAATTATCTGCAGAAAGCGCAGCATTGGGATTTGGAGACCGCTTTGGAGTTCCCATTTAGCTACTATATTCTTATGAGCGGAGTGGTTGGGGAGAACATGAAGGAAGATTTTCAGCGGTGCAAGGAGCTGATGGGGATAAGCGACAAGGAATTTGCCGCTTTTGTACTCCAAAAGCAGAGCCAAACAGCCCCTAATGCCTCTGCTAACGATAAAACAGAGAAACTTATGAATGAGATGTTGGAAAACGTTAATCGTCTCCAGATCGCCATCGAAGAGGGGAAAAGCCGTAAAGGCCAAAGTGAATAATTGACGGCAACTGGGACAACCATGACAACTATTTTCTCAGAAAGAAGTTGTCTAAGTTGTCCCTGTTGTCGTAAAAAAAAGAAATCAATTGTATTATAAGAAATAGATCATGCCGAAAAAGAACCAATACCGCTATTCCACCGGCGAGACGATTGAGGCCGATGCGAAGGATTTGAAACGTCTGTTGCGCGAGAACCAGGAATATTTGGACAACTATCTGGAATTGTACGGTTCGTTGGAGGACGACGAATACGTGGCGCGGGGCAATGGCTTCTGTGACCGCAAATACAGCGACGACTTCATCGAAGGACAAATCGCGAAATACCGCGCCCGAGTCGCGGAACTGGAATCATGGCTGTCAACACTTCTATGACAATAATTCTAACTATACAGACTTCAAGGCATCTCTGATTTGCTTGTCTGTAATAGTTTCATGCTCACTTTTGTCGTATATTGAAAGGAAAACGATTTCGTTGCTATCCGTCTTTTGTGCAAAAATGTTGAAATAAATCAATCTGGCTCCACTGCTCTTTCCTTTGTTTTTTGACTTAATACTCATTCGTATTTTATAAACATCGTTGAAGAGCAATGTTCCCGCCAATGGGTTCTCAGATAATATGTCAACCAATTCTGCAAGGTCGTTTTTAAATGAAGGATACTTTTTTGCAAGAGCTTTTGCCTGTTTGTCAAACTTGGGTATGGTAGTTATTTGGTAACTCATAGTTCGTTAAGTAGTTTTGAGATCGAGTTCGTTTTGGTTTTTCCTTGTTTCACATCAGCATAACTATTGGCAATTTCCGTGATTTCAGGGTCTTGGATGTCTGAGTTATTATCTTCTGCTACATATCCAGTCTCGATTTCCTTGTTAGGGTACGCTACAACACCATGTTCATATAGATACTCCGGAGCAATATCAATTTCCCCTTCCAGCCATTCAAGCGTATCAGTCACGCGAAAATCTTTCAGCAACTCTACATCTTTCAAAGGTTTAAAAACGGGATATTTATCAATAATCGTCGCAAAATCAAAAATCCGACAATCTTCATTGTCAAAACGCACCCATATCTTGTATGCGTTAACATATTGTGCTTCAGTTATTTTAGTAAACATATCAAATGATCTTTTGTTTTTAGATTACGCTGCAAATATAACAATTTTCTAAATACAGAATATCTGACCGTTATTTTTTGTCTTCATTTTTCATTCTGAATTCTGAATTCT
>Ga0265299_10005368_pt1 | contig 11885 bp, 14 predicted proteins | sample AusTroGonzalo_MG_4_FD_193485 | JGI IMG/M metagenome (GOLD analysis project Ga0265299, IMG submission 193485) | Bovine rumen microbial communities from tropical cattle in Woodstock, Queensland, Australia - Gonzalo_02 | ecosystem: Host-associated > Mammals > Digestive system > Stomach > Rumen ...
GATGATAAAAAAAGATATTCTATGATATGTGGGCGATGATGGATTCGAACCACCGACTTGCTGTCGAACAGTATCGGTCTTATGTTACTTTATAGGTAATCTGCCTCGCTTTGCTGCCGCTCTGCCGCTGAGCTAATCGCCCGAGTGAGCCCTGCCGATTTTCGGGCTTATGGGCTCGTTTTTATAGTTTATATAATATACTCCAACTCGCCGATGCTGTCTTAACTACTTTGCCATTTCAGGCATCCCTTCCTCACCAGTTCGTTGTTCAAAGATTAAATGTTCAATTCAAACCTTCGGCTAATACTTCTATGCGTTGCAACTTCCCTCGGCCTTACACTACTACCTATCTGCGTTTTCTGTTTCTTGGTTAACTCGTAACCATTGCAGAGTCGGAAATTACCATCCTCTCAGGCTGTACTTACGGGTTGGATACCGTCTTTTCCACTCCTTTGTTGAGTTCCGGTCTGTTTCGCTGCCGTTTCGACTCAGGTTCGGCCCGTGCTTGCGCTCCAGTCAGCCTTGCCACTCTTGTCATGCTTCATCAATTCTTAGCCTACTTGCCGGGATTGCCTCCGCACGTCCCTCGGCGTTGGTGGAAGGTGCAGGAGTCGAACCTGCGGTGTAGTGGGGTGCCGACAGTCCCCATCTGTTGCCTCGTTGCCTGTGCGCTCGTGAGGTGACTTTCGCCGACTTGTCTAACCTTCCTCAATATGTTCTGGTATTCTTTTCTTTTAGGTTAATAAGTAAAATCGGCGAACTTCCCAGCGGGCCGATCCTGATAAAGAGTTTTTGAAATTAAAATCGATTATAAAACTAACGTTAAATAAGGATTTCGCCGGGCCGCTGCCCTGAGCCATACTAACAAATTCGTATGAGATCTATTAAGCTGTTACAAGATTCTTGATTTCGTTCTCGGCTATCATCCGAGCTATCTGGTGCTGCGGATATGCCCAGCGGGTGCCTGACCTGTTGCCATGATGGTCGGTTACTTCTGCCCTGGTGCGTGGTAGCAGGTGGCCGTTGGTCTTCAGCCATGATGGACTGAACATCTGGAACTGCTTGCAGAGTTCTTCGGCACTAATCCATCGTTCGTTGGCTACCTCCATCACTTCGCGCATAGAGCGCTTAACCTCGTTTATGATTTCCAGTCGTAGTAACTTATCCATATTTTCAGGTTGTTTTTTGTTTTTACTTCAGGCGGGTAATACTTATAGCTGATGATGGGTAATCGGGCACGGGCTTGAATAGCATGCCCTTCTCGTTCTTCATCTGTTGACAGGTAGAAATCGCAGACTTCACCTTGCCACCGTCAGGCAGATTGAATATGCGGGTCTGTCCGATTCGCATCTCTGCCAGCTCCTTTCGTGTAACTTTTTCCTGTATCATATCGTTTTAAACTTTCTTAAATATTTATCAGTTTTAATACATATATGTACTAAAAGTCGTAACTTTGCGGACTTGAAAGTCCCTGTTTGCGAAAATAGTACTTTCTTTATTTCGAGTGCAAATATAATACAAATAGTTTAAAGATAGTACATTTTAGTAAATTAATTAAGATAAATTAAGATATTTAGTATTAGCGTATGACGACGAAGCAACAAAGACTGTATGAAGTTTATACATATCTGCGCAATAATGGCAAAGTCCACACACAGTTGGATTTTGCCGAAGCATTGCGTGTAACAAGACCTGCCGTTTCAGCCGCTCTCAATGGGAAAGAGGCATATCTTACGACAAATCTGTTTCAGAAGATATGTGCTGCTTTCCCTGGTGTGTTTAACATTGACTATCTGCTGAATGGTGAAGGTGAGCTTATTCTGCCTGACGAACAATCACCGTCTCAGCCGCAGGAGTCGCAATCGGTCATGGATTCGGAAACCGACATCTTCCGAGTTGTAATCAAAGGTAAGGATGACCACATCTGCGACTTGCGGAAACAGTTGGAGGCATCCCAGATGCAGGTAGCCGAAAAAGATAAGATTATCCACGAGGAGGCGATGGAAATTATCACGTTAAATTCTCACGTGTCGAAGCTCTCGTGTGATCTCGATGTTGCCAAGCGCGACATCGAGCAGCGTGACCGCACGATTCAGCAGTTGCAGATGGAGCTCAACCAGCGCCGTCATGGTGGCTACAGGATGACACCAACCGTGTCAGAATCAGTCCCAGACAACGACTAATTCGTCCTCCTGTTTCCCCACCACCCATCACCCAACTATGCTCAATCCCCTTTCCACGCAGCATCACCCCACCACCTCCCCCATCACCCCAAACGGATCACTTTGGAAATGGTGGTGCGAGGTCATGAAAAACCGCGCACCACCTTTGTTTTGCGGGATTCTGAGAGGGTTGGCTGGGTATGCAGGCGAACTGACAAAAAGTAGAAATTGGTAGATTTAAGTAGATTTTGGCAGAAAAGATTGCCAGTTGTTTCCCCACTTCGGTGGGAGGTGGGGAAACAAAAACGGCAAGAGGCATAAAAAACAACGAAAATAAAGATGATAACGACAAACATTGTTTATGACCATAGAGGCAGAACCAAGGCGGGCGACGAAGGTCCGCTGGAGGTTCGCGTGACCGTGAACCGAAAACACTACTATATTAGTACAGGCATACGTGTGCGCAAGAGCGAGTGGAGACATGGGGCCATAGTGGACAGGACGAACGCTGACGCACTCAACAAGCGTCTGAACTCCATCTGGCACAGAATAGAGATGGAGGTGAGCGATGCGCTTGACAGCGGGCGCACCATCGATGTGGCTGACATCAGGCGCAGGGTGTGGACGCAGAGGGCTGATGAGAGCGACACCGGGCTGCTGCAATGGATGACGGCACAGATAGACAGCATGACGATGGCCGAAGGTACCATCAAGCACTATCGTACACTGATAGGCAGGATGTATGAGTTCGAGGCCATCAGCAGGTGGGGCGATCTGACGACTGAGAATATCTGCCGATTCGATGCCTGGCTGCATAAGATAATGAAGCCGCAGAGTGATGGCGATAGGAAGGCGCAGAAGCCGCAGGAGCACATCAGCGAGGCGGCGATATACAACTACCACAAATGCCTGAAGGCGCTCATCAATCGGGCCATCAGGTTTGACCGTATCGATGCCAATCCGTACGACAGGCTGCGCGGACAGTTCAAGCGTGGTGATCGAGAGCGTGTGGACTACCTGACGGATGAGGAGATGGAGGCGTTCGCGAGCCTGCATCCCGTGGCTGGCTCAAAGATGGCGATGGCTCGCGACCTGTTCGTGTTCCAGATGTTTACGGGTCTGTCGTTCAGCGACGCTCAGCAGTTCGACATTGGCGATTACAAGAAGACCAACGGTGTGTGGCGCAACCAGGGAGAACGTATCAAGACGGGCGTGTCCTACACGTCGCAGCTGCTGCCGCCGGTGGTTGAGATACTTGAGCGCTATGGCATGAGGGTGCCGAAGATGGACAATGCGGACTACAACCGATGTCTGAAGCTGCTGGGCGAGGCGGCTGGGATAGCGCGGCCGCTGCACTCGCACATGGCCAGGCACACCTTCGCCACGTACATGTTGCGCAATGGGGTGCCGATTGAGCATGTGTCGAAGATGCTGGGGCACACCAACATCACGCAGACGCAGCGCTATGCTAAGATAGTGGCTGAGGATATCCACAGCCAGTTTGACCGGATTGCGAAGAAACTGAAAAAGGGAAGGACAAAAAAATAACTGACCACGGTCAGTTGATGAGTTGACCGTGGTCAGTTGATAGGTTGACCGTGATGGGCGGGTTAATTGAGCGGTGTGAGTGGTGCGAGGCCCTGAAGTCGTGGATCGACAATATCAATCGTCAGTCCGAGAACCTGGGCGATGGCTTCGACGGTCTCGATGTTCACTGCATACTTGCCTGCCTCGATGCGTCCGATGTGGGTGCGCTGAAGTCCGGCGCGGTCGGCCAGCTCCTCTTGGGTTAGCTTGGCCGTCTTTCGCAGCGCCGCAATCCTTTGGCCGATGCGCTGCCTGGTGGCTTGTTTCTGTTCGTCTGTCATAGTTCCTAATATAATGGTGAAATAATACAATTCCCGTGAAGTTCCTGATGGTCGTGAGTATAGATAGCGCAGTCGACCTCCGTACCTTCGTATATGCAATCAGTAGAACAGCCGTTCACTATCGGGAACACACCCGACCACCTCACGGCCTCACGCTCCTTTTTTATCTCTTCATTCACCTTGACAAGCATGTCGCCCATGTTCATTCCATCAGCGATGCAATCCAAAATGCTGGCTTTCAGATACTCCAAACGTGCCAACCTTGAAACTTCCTTTGCCATAGCCTTAATAATTGATGGTTTCTACTTGTTTTGTTTTGCGGTCGCAGACGTGAAACTTGATGTCATAACTGCTAATGTAGTCAGAGGTAAAAGCCTCACAGACGTTCTGTCGCAACTCTCTCAGTACCTTGTTGTGATTGTTGTCGGCTGCACCCATCAGCCTGTTCGGATGTGTAAAGTGCTTACCGTCCACGTAAACAACTCCAGTGTATCTTGCTCCTAACATAGTTCTTTCTATTTTTGATTGCGAATACTTTGTTATGGGTGGGAGGGCGAACCCTCCCGATTCCCGTTATTATTCGGCCAGCTTGTTCAGTTTGTCAGCCATTGCCTTGATGTTCTCATCTTCGAGGATGTCCCACTCTTCGAGGGTGGCGATGATAACCTTTGCTGTGTACTTGCGGTTGCCGTCCAGCGAGTAGGCTGTGATGGGGTAACTCAGCGGAGTGCTGCGGATTCCGTACTCATCCTCGTCGCATCCGAAGTAGCTCATTGATGCCTTCTCAATCTCCTTCAGGGTCTTTCCGAACTCGTCATTTGCGCGTGCCTCCCAAAGTGCCATCTCCTCGTCAAGTGTCATCTTCTTGCTCTCGGTGTTGTTTGCTGTAGTCTTCATAATCTTGTGCCGCTTATAGGTTGCCGCCCTGTTCTAAGTTGTTATTTGTTTCTTTTTCTGTTGCAAAGATAAGAAGATTTGTCTAAATGTGCAAGTATTTAGACATTTATTTTAATAAAATGTGCTTTTTATTATTCTTTTTGTGTGAATAATGTGTAATGTATTAGGATTTTGTAAGGTGTGAGATAGCAAAAACCCGCGATTTTGGCAGTCGCGGGTTTTTCGGGTGTGGGATTATGTCGCGGTGGCGGTTTCCTTGGTGAGTGGGCCGCTGCCTTTGAAAGCGAACGAGCCGTTGGCCAGCACACCGACATTGGAGTCGACGCGAGCAGTCTGCACGATGGCCGAGCCGGTGAGTCCCAGGGACTGGTTGCGGCCGAGTACGCGGATGGTTACCGTCTGCGCAGCCAACAGCACCTTGTCGATGTCGGAGTATTGCGACACGAGCCAGCCCACGCTCAGACTCCAGTCGTTTCGACCTGCCAGATACTCGCGCCACTGGCCGCTGGTTGGCGATGCTATCTCAATGAGCTCTGTGCCAACCTGAAGACTCAGGCTGCGGCATGCTGCCACCACCTCGGTCTGTCCGGCTGTAGTGGCGTAGATGAGTATGTTGTTTCCGTTGATCATAACTATATGTTGTTAATCGTTGAACTTGAATGCATGGTGATGAGGTAGTCGTCGTTCCAAGGATCGTATGTGACGGCAATCACTCGCCAATTACCTGATGCCTGGGAGCTGGTGACCTTGTAGAGATACAGCAGCGCCATGTCGGTGGTGGTGGTGAGTTTCGCCTGGCGCTTCTGTCGGCGCTGCGACTTGAACAGGTAGGCGTAGGTGTCGCGGCTTATCCATCCGCCTGTGAGACAGCGACTGTTTCCACAGGCGGTGTGCATCAGCATGTCGATAGTAGCCGAGGTGTACGATGGTACCTCGTTCTTCACTACCTTGCGGGTGTCGACGGGTATCTCGTACTTGCGTAGTTGGTCGGCGAAGGTCTCGAGCGTGATGGCGTAGATGATGCCGCCAACGGCCGCACCAGTACCAGCAGGCGGATAGATGCTTATCTTCACAGTTCGACTCTCGTTACTTGTTATGTCGTAGGTCTTGCAGTTGCCATTCTCATCAAATGTCAGTGGGATATATGTGGTTGCGCCTTCCTGCTGTGCCTCGGCTTCTGATGCCACCCAGTCGTGATTGGTGTCGTAGTATTTGCCGTTGCTGAATACTCGCATTCTCAGCGTCTTGGCTGCCTCTCCGCTCTCGTGCTTGAACGATGTCTCGAATGTGGCACCTGTGATATTATTAGGCACGTTGCTGAATGTATAGCTGAATAGTTCGATGTTGTCAGCAGAACCCTCTCCCAATATGACTCGCATTTCAACGCCCTCCTGTGTACCGTCGCCAACAACGCGCACATGGTCGATATGTTCAAGTGTGCCGCCCTGGGTAGTGAAGAATTGCGAATAAAATTCGCTGGTCTGCGGATTCAGCACTGCGCCGTTGTACTCGTAGAGCGGCAGGCTGACGCGCATCACGTACTTGCTTCGGCTCAGGTCCATCGGCACGTTCTCGCGATAGTCTCCGTAGTCGTAGGTCAGCTTCTCGAGTGGCAATACAAGTCCCTCCCTGCTGCCTGAGCCAGACGCTGCGAAGTTGCTCTCGAATGGCAGTGCCGTTGCACCAGTTGGCAGACCTGTGGGGTCCATGGTATCCTCCTGAAGGTCGCCAACCAACATGCGGACATATTGGCCGGTATAGCCGAACTTAGAAAAAATTAGCGTCTTTCCGAACTCGTGGGCAATGAGGCCGTAGAGGTTGCAGAATCCCTCGAGGAATGTTTGGTAGTTGATAGGGGCGTATGGGCTTGGGTCGGTTCCGTCGGAGCGTAGGCCGTAGTCGTAGTCGCCGTTCCATGGGCACACCAGGCGATTGTTGACCTTCATCTGTAGTGGTGTCTCGACACCTGTATCGGGTGATGTCACCAGGTCGCGAGGCAGGATGATGTCTTCATACAGACTCAGGCACTCGTCCAGATATTCGCCAATCATGGCATCGCTCGTGCTCGAGTCGTCTCCGAAGTTCCAACCATCCATCAATGCCAACGGAGACATGATGGGCAACTGAAGCACGCGGGGTGCCGACTCGTAGTTGTTCTCGAACGATTGCGCCTGGATGTATCCGTAGAAGATGAGCACGCCGTCGTAGTATATCTCAACACTCAGCTGCGTGTTGTCTTCGGGGAAGAGTGGAGCGAGCGCACCGAAAACCTCCTCCACCACGTTGATGTATCCTGTCTTGGAGCGTAGCACCGTCAGCAGGCTCTCGTCGTCGTTCTCCTGTATGGTGACGGGATGCGCCGCACCCTTCAGCGTGGTGACGGTGATGCCCGAGTACTGCGAGTCGTAGATGTCGATGCGGCAGTCCTTGTTGGCAAGGCTCTTGAATGGGATGGTGTATCTCTTTGCCATAATTATCTGAAGTTAGTGGTTACAATCTCGCCTCGGCCTGTGCGTCGGCCGTTGGAGTTGATGACGAATCGAAGGTCCTCACCGGTGACAATGGCTTCAAGCTGCAACTGGCTCAGTCCACCACCACTCAGCTGGCTGGCAAGGTTGCCCTGCTGGGCTTTGTTAAGGATCAGCTCGCCGCTGTTTACCATGATGGGTATCTGGTCGCCGCTGAAGGTGTTGCCACCGATAAATCCATTTGCAGCGTGGGCGATACCACCACCGAAAAAGCCAAACAATTTCACGGTGCTGAGCGTCTGAATGGCGCTTACTATACCAACGATGGTTTGGATGACTCCAAAGATATTATTCAATTCCTGCGGAATCTCGAAGCCAAGTTTTTCAATGCCGCCAAAGATGCTTTGCAGGCTGGTGTTGATTGTCTCAATACCCTGTATCATGTTTGCCTGGTTCTTCTCGTTCTGTTCGGCATCCTCTCCATCTGTTAGCTGGCCATTCTTGCCCAACTTCCACTTGGTTGAGATGTCCTTTCCGAGGTCAAATGTCTGCTTTTTGCCTATGCCCAGCATGTCGCGCAGACCCTGATCACCCAGCATCGACCACACCGACGGCATGGTGTCGGCTGTTTTAACGCCGGAAAGCATTGCCTTGTTTTCGTCGAAGACAACCTTTTCTGCTGTTGTCTTGCCATTGGTTGTCTTGAATGCGCTCGGGTCGAGATAAGTAATGTTTTGTTTCAGAGTGTTTATCTGCTTGGTCAGGTTTTCAACTAACTCATTATCACCCTTTATCACGGCCTGCTTGCGCTGGTCTTCCAACTTCTTCAGCTCATTGCGCAGTTCCTTAACACCTTTAATAGAATTTTCGGTCTTAACGGGGTCGGATGATTTTTTGTATAGTTCATTGGCTCGACGAACGTACTCTGCCCTCATGCGTAGAGCTCCTTCGAGCTCGGTTTGTAGTTTCGTCTTTGCACTTTGAGCCACGCCGCTGTTGTCGTTACCGAATGCGGCTATCTGGAACTTTTTGCTATTGATGTATCTGTCGAACTCGGCCAACTGCTGTGTATAGATAGAATAAGCACCTGGTGTCTTTCCGCTGCCAAGTCGATTTATCAGTCTGTTTACCTTAGCATCACCTCCGAGGTTTTCATAACCTGCACCACCTCTTGCACCTACGCCGAGAGCACCGGCCTCTTTCAATGCCTTAATAAGAGGTTTTACTGCATTATTTAGCAAATCGAGTGCTCCAATCTTAATGTCGGTCCACATGCTGGTTGCAGAATCCGTAAGTGGCTGGAATGTCTCGCCCAGGCGGGTCATGGCGTTTGTCAGCTCCACGTTGGCTTGTGTGGCGCGGTCTGCTGCAGTCTCCACGTAGTCACCTGCCTGCTGCATCTGTTCACGGATAATCTCGCCAACGGCCTTTGTCATGTCGCCGGTCTCCTTCATCTTGTCGCGGATTTCGGTTGCGCTCAGTCCAAGGTTGTCGAGGATCATCAGCGATTTGCGGCCGAGTCCGGTCACGATGCTGTCCACCATATAGTCCACGCTCTGGCCGGTGTCTTTCGCCTTCTGCTGTGCGAATGCCAGCATGGTACCAAGCTCTTCGAGTGGCAGCTTGAAGTCGTTAAACTTCACGGCTGCTTTCATCAGTTCCAGGTCGGTCACGGTGCCGTGGGTGGCCTCGCGCAGATTGTCGAGTATGCCGGGCTGGTTCAGACGCTCAAATGCCAGTCGCACGCCTTCGCCTGCCTTGGCCAGCTCGATGCCCTGCTTCACCATGTCGCCTATCTCGCTGACGAAGCTCACGGCCATGCCTGCACCCTTGGTCATCAAGTTACCACCGAACACCTGAAGCATGCCTGAGAACTTGTCGCCTGAGAACAGACCGCCAGCACTCATCTCTTTGGTGTCAATCTTACGTGTCTGATTCAGCGACTGGTTCATGTCCTGAATTTCCTTGTTGACGGCTTGGTATTTCTGCTTCAGCTGGTCGATAGCTCGCAGATAGTCTTGACCGATGGTCTGCTTCTGTGCATCGGTCATTCGGTTGTACTGCATCGTCAGCTGCTCGATGGTGCCCTTGTAGTCATTCATCTGGCCTTTGGCGGTCTTGGCTGTAGATTCTATCTTACCAATCATGCCAACGAACTGACTCATCTTCTGGCTCTCCTTGTCGAGCGCCTGAGTCAGTCCACCTTGTGCCTGGGTGAAGTTATCGAGTGCCTGTCTGGCTTTTCTCAGTCCGGCATCCCATTGACCGGTGCCAACCGCAAGTTCGAGTACTGATTTATTTGCCATATTGTTTTATTCTTCTTTAAATTGTGTTTCAATCCATTTTTCAACGTAGCCTGTCAGGTCTATGCCAAGTTGATTGGCTGCCTGCTGCATGTCGCTCTGCATCGAGTGTACGAAGCTCCATCGTGGGGCCATGGCGCCACGACGTCCGTAGGTGGCTCCTGATCCGCGACCTGTTGGGCCTTCGGGGTTGGCGTAGAACACATCTCGACCTTCGGAGAATATGCGCAGAATGAAATCGCGGTCGGGGCCGTAGTACTCGCGTAGCTGCTTAGTGCGTTTGCTAACAGTACGAGTGCGATGGATGCCACTTTTACCTCCGTCGGGTGGTGGCACTATACGGGTTCGACTGCTTAGTCGGCCGCGGTGTCCGACGATGTTTATGTTTACGGTGAAAGAGTCCTTATATGTGCGACGTAGCACGGCTCCAGCTGCTGAGCCTGCACCGGCGATGTCGGCCTTTTCCACGGCCTTGGCTCGAATAATGGCCAACTTCTTGCCCATCTCCTTACGAACAAGCTCGGCCATCCATCCGTCGAAACTCGCGCGGCTCATGGCTCCGCTACGCACCATCGAGATGCTTTGCTGAACGTTGTCTCTCAGCTCCAGACTGCGCAGCACGTTATCCACATGCTTTTCGAGATTCTTCAATCCCGAGAAGTCGGCCATCAACATTCCGATGCGATTGTTGGTAGCGTTTAGTCCTTTGAAGCTATTTATATATTCTGCCATACACGAAAAAGCCCGATTAGTTGGGTTACTAATCGGGTGCTTTTTGGGTGGGGGTTTACCTCTCGGCATCGGGGTTGGACTGTGCCTCGCGGAGGGCTTCCAGTCGGGCGTTCTCGGCATTTATCAATCCTTGCATCTCGTCGACTTCTGCTTGAGGTATCATGGTGCCGGTGTCGGCCTCGGCGAACTTGTCGACATAGAGCGGGAATATCTCGTCTGGCATCACTTTATTGGGATTTCCCATACAGAACATCGATGCCCAAGCCTGAATGCGTTGCAGCTGGTATTGCAGGGCGTGTCGGCGGCGATAGCCTCGGATGATACGACGTGCTTCCCAGACTCGGATGTCGTAGAGGAACTCGCGCCTGCTGATTCCAATCTCGCCTACGAAGAGTTGATACAGGTCGCAGGCGGTTAGGCGTTTTTTGGCTCTGCGTCGCTGTCCTCTTTGGGCTTGTCGTCGGGTTCGTCCTTCGGGGTGTGGTAGAACTCGGCACGGAGGCTGACGATGGTTGCCAGGGCGATGCCGAGTTCGGAGGGCTGCATGGAGTACATCATGCTCTCTACTGACACTGGCACTTCCTGATGCTGACTCTCGTAGTATGACAGCATGGCGGCCGAGATGAGGTAGATGCACTTCTTCAGATTGGGCATGGCCGTCTGATTCTGGAACATATCTACTACCTCGACGATGAAGTTCTCAATGTCCTCGTCGGCATTAGTCTTGAAGCCAATCTCTGTGGCGAAGCAGTAAGCCAGCATTACCGTCTTACCGCACAATGTGATTTCTTTCTTAATCATGATTTCTAACTATCAATTATCAATTATCAATTATCAATTAAAAAACCCGCCCGGACGCTATTTTAGTATTATGGCCAAAGATTGTTTCTGCGCCGGGCGGGGCTGATGAAGAGAAGATTATGTCTTAAGCTGCAACAGTGTAGATGCCATAACCGGCGAGCGAGGCTGTGTAGTCGGCGTTCTGACGGTTAGGACCATTGAGAGTAAGCGTGCTGATAATGCACGAACCAGAACAGATGACGCTGCCCTTGGTGCGCTGGTTGTCGCCGCTGACGTTTGCGATCTGCCACTTTACAGGTGCGCTGTCCTCGTAGATGGCCTCGAGGTCGCTCAGTCCCTGTGCGGCTACTCCGCTCGTGATGTTGTCGTTGCTACGCACAAGAGCACCAGTGGTGATGTCGTAGTTGAGAGCTGTTGGCTCCTGTACTACCCAGTCGCCGTTGGCAGTATCTTTTGTCGTCGCATCTTCCATTGTAAGCGACACATGAAGTTGTAAAGTACGCGCGGCTGCAATAACCTTCGATGGCGTAGCGGTATTGTCGCTGCCGAGGAACAGACGCACGAACTGACCCTTGGTGTAGGCGCCTGCGCTGATGGCCTCGTAGCTCGGAGTAGAGCTGACTGGAGAGAGCGCACCGGTTCCCGAGAATTGGA
>Ga0265299_10005370_pt1 | contig 11883 bp, 15 predicted proteins | sample AusTroGonzalo_MG_4_FD_193485 | JGI IMG/M metagenome (GOLD analysis project Ga0265299, IMG submission 193485) | Bovine rumen microbial communities from tropical cattle in Woodstock, Queensland, Australia - Gonzalo_02 | ecosystem: Host-associated > Mammals > Digestive system > Stomach > Rumen ...
CCCGCCGCAAATCGCACGCTAGGGGCTTTAGATTGCAAGCGGCTTTTCTCTGCGCGGGCATAAATCCGCGTCACACAGTGCGCAGCCCAGCGCAGCGGCGACGGGTTGCGGCAGATATCGGCAATACTTGCCGCCGCTCTCACAGTCCCCGCTTGCGTCGCACTGCTCGCCGTCAAGTGCGCAGACATCGCAAGCGCAGAAACCGCAGCCCGAAAACTCACAGTCAACAATTGACTTTGCTTTCATGCGTCTTTCTCCTTTCTCGGGGTTTCCCTTTCCCGAATTTCCCCTTGTGTGTGTGAAGGGTTCCGCCGCCCGTTGTGCATCATGTGACCGGCTCGGCGGAATGGGGGGCGGGTACCCCTTGCAGCGTTTGCCGCTGGACTACCCGCGTCATTGCTCATTTTTTCTCTCGGAGATATCGGAACGCGAGAACCCGCACACCCCCCGTCAAAAATTGGGCTTTTTCTGAAAACCGGAACAACGGCGGCCCTCTCGACAAAAAGCGCAGCCCTCGCGCGCGAGCCTTTTGCACTCTGATCGGCGAATGTTGCTTTTTGTTGACATCCCGCAGCCATTCAACTTTCTGCGGTGTCTTCAAATTCTCCCGTTTCGGGGTTTAGTTTCTTGTCTGCCTTTTTGCGCTTGGGTATGGTTGACCGTTTCACGGTCTGCTCGGCAGCTTGCACGGCATCGCCCAGCACGCACCCAAACCGCAGCGGCTCGGGCTTGGTGTCAATAAATAGGTTTTCGCGTGAATGATATTTGAATTCCACTTGACCACAACGCCCGGCACGGTTTTTTATAACTCTGATTGCTACGTCTCGGGGGTCTTTGCCGCGTTCCTCAAACTCTGAGTATTTGCCGTCACCGGTAACAGCTTTCAACCATGCGCCCAGCATGAGAACGTCCGCGCTGAATTCGATTGCACCGGAACCGCGCCCGCTTGCAAGTCCCGAATCGCTGCTATTTGCTCCGCCGGTTCCCTTGTAGCTGTCCCGGTTCGTACTGGACAGCACGAAAACGGGTGCTTGCGCTGCTCTTGACATCTGTTTTAATTCGGTTGCGATCCTGTCCAGTCCGTCTACGGTGCTTTTAGCATCGGCGGGCGGTCTCATGATCTGCAAATAGTCAATAACTATCAGCGGCGGCAGCTCGCCGGGGTGCTGCATCACAAAATTATAGCAAGTGCTGTATATCTCCGCCATGCTGTAACAGTCTTCAAACACGAAAACGCGGTTTGCGTATCGGCTGTATCTGATCCGCGCCCGGCTCAGCCTGTCAAGCTCTGATTGCGTCCATTCCCCGCAGCGGGTGCCGTACATGACTTGCACCGCGCTTTTTGTTTCGCTGAAATTGCCGTCTATTACAGCATCAAGCCGCATTTCGCGCGAAATTGAACGGCTCACTATTTCGGCGGTTGACATTTCCAGCGTGAAATATAAGGCGTTCCGCCCCTGGACTGCGGCAGCGTCACACAATTGACCGGCAAAACACGACTTGCCCCAGCTCGGCACCGCTGCGAGCACATAGAGACCAGCACGCAAGCCGCCGAAAAGTAAATCATCTAAGCGCGAGTGCTGCGTCTTTATCGGCTTTATCTTGTCGCCGTCTTCAAACCGTTGCAGGATTGCGGGCAGATTTGCACCCACACAAAAGCGCGTGAAGTCCACCGGCGGCGGCTGCGGTGCCTGGATCGGCTGCGGAACCGGCGCGGCGGTCTGAGTGCCGCCCTGGATCGGCTGCGCGGTCGGCATCGGCTGCGGTTGTCCGGTCTGATCTGCTCCGCACTGCTCCGGCGTTTCCGCTGTGATTGTGTCGTTCCAGTCCAGCGGCGCACCGCTGCCCGTGAATGCATCCCGGACAAATGCCGCTTTCTGCTGCCGTTGCAGCTCCGCAAGATATCCGCCGTATACTGCCGGGCTGTGCTGCTGCGCGTAGTGCTTCAGCGTTCCGGCGGTCGTCGGGGTGCTTGTGCCGTGGTTTATGCCGTTGTATAACTTTGTATCCTGGGTCTGATCGTCCCCCGGGTACATTGCGCACCACGCAAGCCACGCGGGCAGACTGCCGCCCGCAGCCTTGAAACTGCTGCACACGCTCACCCACTCCGAATAGCTCAGCGCGGCGGGGTTTATCATGTCAAGCAGTGTTTCCGCGTCTGCGTCGAATCGCTCACGGCTGCCGCTGCTCGGTCTGGTTGCTGCTGCTGTGTAGTCTGTCCGGAACCCAGCCGCCGGGCTGCTCTGGGGCTGCTCGGACAGCTCTCGCGGCTTGCTGTCCGCTGCGATCCGTAACAGCTCCGCAGCATTGCACACTGCGGCGGGGTCGTAATAGAACACGCTGCCGGGGCGCGATCCAAAGAAAAGCCTGGCGGCATCCTTGCAGCTGGTATCCGTCGCCGCTCCGAATACCGACAAAAGCACGTTGACCACGTCGGCGCGCTCGGTCTGATCTGTAATCACTCTGTCAAGTATGAAGATAATGCGGTATCGCTCCCACGGTTCCGGCGCGTCGTGCTGGTCGCTGAATGAATAATACATCATTGCGGGATTCAGTCCCGCAGCGTTGCACAGTTCTTGCGCTGCCGCCGGTGTCAAATAGCCCTCTTGCTCTGTCATGCGGCGTTTGTTCTGCCCGCTGCCGGTCTGGTTGTCAATATCTACTGCAAATAGCTGTTGCTGCGTCCATGCATCACTATTTTTCCCGCCCTTGACCACGCCCGGAATGAATGTGCAGCCCCTTGCAACTGCTGCCGCGAATCCGTCAAGCGTGATCTGTACCGGCTCGGCAGTCTTGAAACGGTTTGTAATGCCGCCCACTTGGGAACCGGTCGGCTTGTCGTTAAAGCCTACGCCGTCCAGCATGAGCACAAACGGCTGTTGAATGGTCATGCAATCACCTTGCTTTCTGCCGGGTCTCGCTCTGAGTTCGGGTGCTCCCGGCGTTGCTTGTATGGTTCCAGTATACACCCACGCCCGCCCCGCGTCAAGCTGTGGGCGGGGCGTGGTTAAAATGCATTAATATGCATTAAATGCATTAGGCATTTTTCGCAGTACCCGAAAAAGCACGCACCCGCTGGAAAATAACGCTGTTTTTCGCGGGCGTTCGGTACACAAAAATTCATATGTTGGTACACAAAAATTCAAATCTTGGTACACAAAAATTCAAATCTTGGTACACAAAAATTCAATTCTTGGCGGGCGGCTTTATCGTGAATACCAGGTGTCAAGACTTGCGTTTTCGGCTTTCGCCTCGTCCATTTCCTCTTTACTCCGTGCAAACACCACCGCGTCAAATGTTTTCCCGCTTTTCCGGAATGCAAAGCCGTACAGCGTCCCATTTTTCACCCATTCCAGCATAAACCGTTTGACTTGATCCCGCGCCCGGCTCTTTTCCGTCTTTGTCTCCGCTCCGATTTTCTCGTATATAGTCGAAAAAAGCGTGATTTTTCCGGATTTGTCGCTGTTGTGCTTTCTTGAAATCCGTTCAAGCAGTATGTGCCGAATTGCTGCGGTCTTGCTTGTTATGCTGTTGTCGCCCTTAATCATTGCGTTTTTCATTGGTAGGTGCGTAATTTGCCCGCTCATTTCGGCGAATTGGTACAGCGGCAAATCTTGCACCGGGATTGCACAATGCATAATAACGTCAAGTAGTGCGCCCGTGCTCTCGTTCCGGATTTCTTCAAAAGCGATCCCGTCCAGAATTCGCCGCTTGTAAATGCTGTATGTTTTCCGCTTTTTGAGTTTTGCCCACTCTTTGCAATCAATCGTGATATCAGCATTCCGCAGCTTTACAAGTCGCTTATATGCCGGTTCAAGCTGCTTTTCCGTCGGTCTGGGCTGTCCGTATGATTCAAGCAGTCTACAAAGCGAAATTTCGTAGTTGTCAGCAAGCATATATGAATACATCATATTCAATAAATCACTGTCGATTATGTCAAGGGGTTCGCTCAGCTCGGAACCGTCGGAAAATATGCTGACATACACAGAAACGCCGTTTTTTGCTTTCTCGGATTTCTTCATGCTGACTTTGTGCGGCTTGCCCGTCGCTTTGTCTATGCCCATCAATAAGCCCTCAAATGCTTTATGATTTACGCTGTCAAGCGGAAAAGTCAACCACTCCGGCTTATTTGCAAGAGAATAGCGTCTTTTGCCTTTCGGTGTATCGGCGAATCCGGGTGTTTCGGGCGGTTCGCTGTCTACCAATTCAACCACGCTGCCCCCGTCGGCAGCAAACGCGGCTTTTGCTGCTATGATGATATCAACAACGGTTTGCAGATACCGCAGCCGGGGTGCTGGATCTTCTCGCAAGCTCTCCAAAAGCTCCGGCAGCTCGTCGGGGTCGTCATAAAATCCGATTTCATAGCCCATTGACTGCACAATGTCGTCAAGTGTTAGTTCTGCCGTTTCTGGGTGCTCGCTCTGCGCTCGGTGCAGTTCGGTTGCAAGGTACGGCTTTAGCTTGCCCACATATTCAAAATACTGGTTTTGTGATTCTATGAAGTCGGCGACGCGTTCAAAGCTGCTTGCGATCTGCTCCGCGATCGTGTCGGACAGCTTCAGCGCGGCGGCTGCTATGCTGTCCAGCATTTCCCCCAGCGTGTCAACCGCCGCGCCCAGGTCGGGCATTTTGTCCGGGTTCTGTAACACTTTTGCATTGAATTCAAGTGCTTTTGCTTTCAAGCGTGCGGCACGCTTTGCAATGTCTGCGGCTCGCTCTGCGCTTGGCGTTTCGTCTTGTGTCGGTGTTCGCCCTTGCTTTATTGCTACTGTCTGCAATAGCTCGCGCACCATTTCGCCCGGCATGAGTTCGCCGTCTGCGTTCAATGCGTCCGCCTTTACTGCGTCAAGTTCCTGTTCAAGCTGCTGCGCTTCTCGCAGCACGTCCAGCTCCCCGCCGGTCTGATCCTCTCGGGGCTTGCTCATGTGTTCACGCTCCTTTGATAGCTGCCGCCGCTCTGGGTGTCGGCTCTGATCCGCCCCAGAACGGCAGCAAGATTGAATGGTTCACGCTCTCCGCAGCGTTTCAAGCTCTCTGATCCGCTGCCGCAAAAGCTCGTTTTCGGTTTTCAATAGGCTGTTCTGCTCATGTTCCAGCGCGTGCAGCTCCCGACGCTGAGCGCGCAGCCGTGCCATGTATGCGGCTTTCTGCCGTCTCCGCACGTCTGCGCTGCACTCCAGGCAGTATTTCAACCGGATATATCGGTAATAGTCGCAAGTGTCCTCATAAGCTATGATCTGCCCGCACTGGGCGCACCGTTTCACGCTCTGCATGGTCACTCACTCCCCCATTCAAAGCCGCTGCGGTCGTTCCGTCCACCGTTCCGCCCACTACGTGCAGCGGTTCCGCCCTCGCTCTGATCGGCGCGGCAGTGCGGCAGCTCGGTCGCTGCTGCTCCGTTCACGGCATCCGCAAGCACGCGGATTTGGTCAATGATTGACCGGTTCAAGCGTTCCCGCTCGGCTGCGGCAGCGTCGGCAAGGTGTTCGCTCACCGTTCCGCCGTCGGCGCAAAAGTCAATTTCTCGGTTTTTGCCGTCGCTGCTCACCCAGGCGGCACGCAAAAAGCGGTGCAGCTCGGTCGGGGTGCAAGCCGCAAGGTCAATGCTTAGCCGGTCGGCGTTCTCCAGCTGTGCGAGGGTGTCCGCAAGTCCCTTGATCTGCTCGGACAGCTCCAGCGCGTCCACCGTGTCCGGCTCCGGCTCCGGTTCCGGTTCGATCTGCCGCCCCCGGAACCGCACAATCACGAAAAGCAAGGCGGCAATTGCAAGCAAGGTCTGTGCATTCATGCAGAATCACCCCGCTTTGCGGCTGCCCGTTCTGCCTGTTTCCGGTCGTTCTCTGCGATCTGCTCCCGGACAATATCATGCAGCCGCGCCCACGCTGCCGCGCTGCTCTGCGCGATCCGCCGCCGGTCTGCGGTTGTCTGGGGGTCTGCCGCTTCTCTTTCAAGTGCTTCTCTGAGTGTCTCGCAAGCGGTTGCAAGGCGGCAGCATTCCAGCCTGTCAAGTTTCAGCGTCATGCATTACACCCCGCTTTCTGCGGCTCTGTGCGCTGCTGCTGCGCCTGTTCTGCTGCTGCCCGTATCTGCTGCCGGTTCCATGTGTCGCAAGCTCTCCGCAGCGCGTCCGGCTCTGTGACCATGTGCGGGCTTTCCTCTGCGTACAGCAAGAGAACGCCCCACGGCTCCGGAATAGATGCAGCCCCGCAGTGCTCGCACTCTACGCGATAGCACGGCAGCCCGTACAGCGCATACAGAAAACGCGGGCTTGCAGTGCATCCGCACCGGCACGGCAGCAAGGGCAGCGGCGCGGGCGGGCGGTCGCTCAGTGTGTGCCGCCGCTCTGGGTGTTTCTTTTCCAGTTCGGCATAAAATGCGGCTTTCTCGGTCGGTGTCAAGCGTCTTTCCTTCATGCTGCACACCCCCAGAAACACAAAAGCGCGTATTTGCTGGATTTTTCGGGGGGGGTAACTCGGACAGCGTCGCCCAGGGCATCAAGCGCGGTTCCCAGCTCCGCAAGCTGCATGATTGCAAGGTTCAGCAAGCCCGCTGCGGTGTCGTGCTTGCTCACCAAATCCCACACAGTGGGCGCACAGTCCAGCGTGTGCAGCTGTTCCAGCGTGATCGAATCGTCTGCGCTGCTCAGCTCGGCGACGGCATCAAGCAAGGTTTGCAGCCGTTCCGCAGCAAGTCCGGCGCGGTCGTATGCGTCAAGGATCGTTTCGGGCATGGTTCAAACTCCTTTCAAAGTCTTGACATTCCGCCCGAATCCGTGCTATAATGAGATTTAGCACAGAGACAGCTTGCACCGTTCCGGGGCGGCTTGTCGTTGTGTTGCGCGGTTGCACGTTGCTTTGGTCGGCGGGGTGCAGCCGCTTTGCTTTTTCCTCAGTCCGTCGGGGTTGTGCTGCGTTTCTCGTCCTCGTCCAGCATCCGCAGCACGGCAGCACGTACAGCGAGTGCACGGCGTGTATTGTGCCGCTCGCAATATGCGTCAATCCGTTTTGCGTCGTCTGCTGTAAATCTGACTTTCAAATCTGTTTGCAGCGGGTTCGGGCTTTTCGGTCTGCCCCCGGCGTGCTTTCTCTTGCGGTTCTCGTCCATCGTTTCACCGTCCTTTCTGTTTGCGAGTTCCGACAATACCAGTATAGCCGAAATTATACAGAAAGTCAAGCGCAAAACAGCAAAAAAGCATTGTGCAAAATGCCGAATTTCAGAGTTCCGAAAACTATAATAAAATTGCGAATTGCGCGTTTTTAGTAGCGAAATTCCGTAAAATTCACGAAAAACACGTATTTACTGCATTTTCATAAATAGTTTGTGAGTTCCCGAATTACCACTAATAGAAAATAGGCGCAATTCAAAATTAGTTTGCGCGTGAATTGCACGTTTTCGGGGTCTGTTTTGGTCTGATATTGCGAAAATCGCCGTTTTTGTGCGTCCGGATTTCGTCCGCGCAATTCGTTTTGTAAACTGTAACCCCGGGGCACCGTCCGTTTTTCGGGCGACGTTTTCCGTCGGGCGAACCGCAGCACGTCCCAGCTGAAAAGAGAAAAGCCGCCCGGGGTGATCCTCGGGCGGTCGGTTCTGATATCGTGCAGCTCTGCCGGGTGTCTGATCGGCTCCGCGCCCTAAGTTTCGCTTAGGGTGTCGCTTTGCCGGACATCCTCGCAAAATGCGAGTGCATCCGATTCAATCGGAGTCATGTGTTATAAGGGTGTCGCTTTGCCCGACTCCCTTGCAAGTGGCTTCTGCCGGTCTGATCGTCGAACCGTCAAGCGTCCGGATTTCGGACGGTTCCGCCGCGTGCACCCTCATTTGAAATGATGCAGCGGCGCACCGTGTGCAGCTCTTGCAGTCTGTTCAAGCGCGTAAAGACCGGCGCGGGCATATCGTACCCATACAAGCACGCAGCGCGGTTGAATGGTCGGGAACGGTCACGCTGTAACCGCTGCGGCTCCGTTCTCGGTCTGATCGTCGGCAGCTGTGCCGGTTCCGTCTCGGTGCAAGTAGTCCAGCACTGCCGCTATTTGGTCATCCCGTGACCACTCCCCGCCCGCTGCGATCCTCTGCCGCCCCAGCTCGCGGGCGTGACGCATTGCCCGGTCTATCCAGGTATCACCGCCGCAAATTGCTTGCATATAGTCCGCAGCCCGCAGTGCTTTTCCGGGTTCGTCTCGCTGCTGCTGCTTTTCAAGTGCTCGCTGCTGCTCGGCGTGGTGCGTCTCTGCCCACAATTCCCGCAGCGTCCGTGACTTGCGCAGCATTTTCAAGCCCCTGTCCCGTATCTGCCGCGCCCGTTCAATTGATTTGCCCGCCGTTTCTGCTATGGTCTTGAGGGTTTCGCCGCGCAGATAATAGCCCGCTATCACACCGCGCTCCGGCATCGGCAGCCGTTCAACTTCTGCCCGTATCAGCTCGGCGACGCTCTGAGCGTCCAGCGCGTCCACAAATTCCAGTGCAGCGGGATCGGGTATGAAGTCGCCCAGCGTGCCGCCGTCGCCGTCCTCGGTGTCTGTCTCCTTGTCCAGGCTCGCGCAGTGATTGAGCGGTTCAAAACGTCCTTGCGCTGTGCGCTGCCCCAGCAAGGCGGCGCATTCTGTTCTAAAGGGGTATTCAATCAGAGACAAGAACGGCAGCCCGTTCGCGGGATCGTAGGCGGCGACGGATTGCAGGAACGCAAACCACGCTTGCTGTATTACGTCCTCCAGTTCCACGCCGTGCGCCCGTGCAATGTCTGCGCGTGCTGTAAACCACTTATAGGCTTTCAGAGTGTACAGCTTTTCGACGGTCTCCCACAATTCCGGCAAAAGCTCCATTTTGCCGTGCTGGATTTGCAAGCACATTTCCTCTTGTGTAAACATTGACAGCAATTCCCCTTTCATGCTATAATGATTGTGGGAATGCTGCTATATATCCACCGTTTACCGCTTGCGCACCGTCTGCGCGGGCGGCTTTTCTTTTTATCCTTTTCTATGCTGTGCCGGTGCTCTGATTGCCCGGCATGGGATCCCGGGCGGCGATCCGGTCAAACTGTTTCGCGCTCTGAGTCCTCGCGCACTTTCTCCGCCGTGTAGCTTTCCGCGTCGCCTATGTCCTCTTTCAGCTGTTCGGGCATATAGTGCAGCTCGCAAGCTGCCGAATAAAAGCAGCGTCCTCGCTCCGCTGGTATAGCGCATAGACAAGCCGCCGGGTGTTGTTGCAGCGTTCACGCTGCCGGGCTTCATTCGTCATTCTTGCCGCCCTCTCTCTGCTCGGCTGCATCCCTGCGCCGTTCGTCGTCGATTCTGTGCGCGGCGGCGATCTGTGCAGCGTCCTCGGCAATAACTCCGAGTGCACTGCTTATCAGATACGAATAACTCACAAGCCGCGCCGCGAGTGTTGCAGCTGTCCAAAGCTCCGTTTTTTCGTCGCCGTATCCCTCAAAAAAGCCTAAATTCTCTTTGAATTTCACCTTGTATAGATATTCTTGCATTGCTCTGTCCGTCCTTTCTCTTTCAGTCTGAGACTGTAAAGCCGGTTGCATGGTTCCTGTTTTGTTCATTTCCGGAATAACAAAACGGGTATTGAGTAAACGGTAGCCGTTTCGTCCGATTGTGTGCCGGTTCCCTGCGGTTTTGTGCAGTCAACTGCACAAAATGCAGCCGGTTCGGGGCGTGCCGCTGCTGCGTCCCGAAAGCTGCCGCGAGAAATTTGTGCAGTGACGCGGTGAAGTGCGCCGCCGAATAATTACGGGTACACTCCCCCTATGCTCTGCGCTCGGCAGCTCTGCGCGGAAACGGTGCAGGGGTTCACTTTTCCTCGCTGCGTGTGCGTGTATGCCCCTTGCAAGAGTCTTGCAAACAGATTGCAAGGGTGTGAATCAGAGTCACGCCCTAACCCAGACTTAGCCCGACGGCTTGCGCTTGAATAGCCGCGCAAACAGTCCCCGCTTGACCGGTGCAGCGTCCTCGCTCTGATCTGCGGCAGGCTGCCCGCTCTGGGTGCCGCCGCCCTGCTCGGCAGTCTGGGCGGCGGTTTCGATTGCCGCTTGACTTTCCTTTGCTGTGAGTGCTCGGGCGGCTGCATCGGCTTGTATGGTCGCCGTGAGTCTTTCCACGATTGCCCCCAGGCGGTCACGCTCGGCAGCAATTTCGGCAGCCCGCTCGCGCTCCCCTTTCAATTCTGCTTTCAGCTCGTCCCGCTCCCGGTGCCATTGCTCCGCCCGCTCTCGCAATTCCTCGTGTGCCTGCTCTGCCCGCTGCCTGTGGTTTGCTGCGTGGATTGCATCGCTTTCAAGCTCTGCAATGCGTGCCCGCTGCGAGTCAATGACAGATTGCAAGGCAGCAAGGGCGGCTTGCTCTGTCGGTGTCGGCGGGGCTTGCAAGCTCTTTGCAAGGGGTTGCAAAGGGGTTTGCAAGTCCTTTGCAAGCTCTTTGCAAGTGCTTTGCAAGTTTGGGCTTTCTGTGTCAAGTCCAAAGATTGCAAGCCCTTCAAAAGCTATGTATTTGCTGCCGTTTATCTCTTTGCAATGCCTTTGCAAGTCCTTTGCAAGTCGCTGGTAAATCCGCTGTGTAGAGACTCCGGCGACGGTTGCAAACTGCTTGACAGTCAAATATATTCCGCTGTCCTCGGTTTCCGGCATCGTTTCCACCTTCTTTTCAACTCGTTATCGGAGATAATGGGCGCGGGGCTGCTGTGCTTTTGTCTCCTGTTTTGATTGCGGGCAGTCAAAACGGGTATTGGGTAAACAATACCCGTAATGGCTGCACTGTGCTTTTTCGCCTGTCAATCTGCATCCGCGCTGCGATCCTCGGCGGCTTTCTCCGTGTAGCTTTCAAGGCCTGCAATATCTGCCCGCAGCTGCTCCGGCAAGTAGTGCAGCAAGGTCGCAAGGCGGTTGCACCGTGCTTGCTGGGTGTGCTGCCCGGTTTCACAACTTCTGCGAAATGAGCAAAAGCAAGCTGTGAATGTTGAACGGCTCGCGGCTGTCTTTTGTTTCCCACTTCTGCGCGTCCAGGGCTGCCGCGATCCGCTCCAGCGCGTCCGCGATCCTCGCAAGCTGGTATGCTGTACCATGTGCGACGCTTTGCGGATTGTCTACGCTGTCCGCGATCTTTTCCAGGATATCCGGAACCATTTCTTGTGTGATTTCCATTTTCAAAACCTCTTTTCTTTTCAATTCGCCGCCTAGCGTTTGATTCTGGGCGGGTTTCTTGCTTTTGCGGCAGATTATGCCTTGCAACTTGTGCCGCGCTCTGTGGGCGTTTCTGTGCGTCCTGTGGGGGCTGCTGCTCTGATCCGCGCACCGTCACCGGCTGCCGCTCTGATCCTCGCCCGGCTGTGCTTGCGCGATCGTGTAGCCCGCTGCGCTTGCTGCGGTCATACAGTGCGCGGCTCGGTGTCCGGCGTATCCGCTCGCGCCGTTCCCGTGTGTGTGCAGCTCCCCGCAGTACGGGCATACAATCAGCACGCTTGCAGCACCCACATAGAACGGCAGCACAACCGGCACGCCGTCCGCGTCTCTGGTTGTCCGGCTGTCCGTCGTGATCCGCTGCCGACGGTCGGCGGGGTTCGGCTGCTCCGTGATCGTTCCGGCGGCTTTCAGTTTCGCATACTCGGCGGCAGCTTCTACCATTGCAGCCGCGCTGCGTTCCCGTGCTGCTTGTTTCAATCTTGCTGCGGTCATGTGTCATTCTCCTTTCAGATTGCCGCCCAGCGTTTGCGCTGTGGGCGGTCTGTGCTGTTTCGCGTGCGGTTAGTCCTTGAAATACAAACCCGCCGCAAATCGCACGCTAGGGGCTTTAGATTGCAAGCGGCTTTTCTCTGCGCGGGCATAAATCCGCGTCACACAGTGCGCAGCCCAGCGCAGCGGCGACGGGTTGCGGCAGATATCGGCAATAC
>Ga0265299_10005375_pt1 | contig 11878 bp, 3 predicted proteins | sample AusTroGonzalo_MG_4_FD_193485 | JGI IMG/M metagenome (GOLD analysis project Ga0265299, IMG submission 193485) | Bovine rumen microbial communities from tropical cattle in Woodstock, Queensland, Australia - Gonzalo_02 | ecosystem: Host-associated > Mammals > Digestive system > Stomach > Rumen ...
GTTATCCTTGGGGACACGCCATCCTGCAGGACTCTATCAATAAGTATTCTGAGGTTTACAACACGCTGCTCACCGTTGTCGATGCCAACGGCAACGAGTTGCAGCCTGCTTTGGTAACACTAGACTATAAGGACGAGATTCTTCAGGCTGTACGTGATATGAACAGTGCCATCAGCAATTTCCACAATGCCAATAAGCAACACTATCAGGTGCTCATCAGTGATGTAGCTATCTGTAAGGCTTCTCTGAACGCTGAGGCTAATGCCGGTGGCGACAAGGCTGCCTTCCAGGCAGTCATCAACAAGGCACAGGGCATGATTGACGGTACTGCCGTCGATGGCAACCAGATGGACGAGTTCGACGCTATGGACGACGAGCTGCTCGTGGCTAAGGAGGCCTTCGAGATGAGCACCGCCTCGCGTGCCAACCCTGCCAGCCTCTATATCAAGGGTCGTAACCTGAACTTCGAGTCGTGGACGTCGAAGTCTACATACGATAAGGACTATACCGGCGAGAACGCCGTCAAAGGTTGGAACATCACCATTGGTGCCGACGGTAAGCAGTGGGACATCCAGCCCAGCGACCAGTATCAGCTCGGTGGTCGTGCCAGCATCTGGCGTGGTACGACGGTGGGCCCCAACGGTAAGATGCAGCAGACCATCACGCTCTCTAAGCCTGGTGTCTATGAGTTCCGCTCTAAGGCCTTCTCGGCTGAGTATGGCGACCAGTCTCGCTGGAACGAGTACATGGGCGTTGCTACCCTTTGCGGTTCTATCCTCGACTGGGATACCTTCGAGAACACCCCCGTCGATACCGTCTATCATCCCAACGTGCGCCTGTTCTTCGGCCCCGATGGTGCCATCAACGACTCCATCACGCTCACCAAGTGTGCCCCTGCCGACTACCTCGCTGGTCCTAACGGCTTCATCTATACCCGTGAGACCCCGATGGAGTACTCCATCCTCTTCGTGAAGACCACTTCCACAGCCGAGACCTTCGAGTTCGGTCTGGAGGCCTTCCAGAACGGTGCTTCGGCTGGTGCCAATACCTTCGGCTTCGGCGACAACCGCCTGTACTACCTGGGCTCTGAGGCAGCCTACACAGCTGCTACCGAGGCCGACTACACTGCCGAGGTGGCTAAGGCTAAGGGCCTCATTGCCCAGTATGGCATTGAAGACCCCTCAACGGCTTGGATTATCTACAAGCTCATGCGCCTCGTTGGCGATACCACCTATCCTTGGGCTGAGGGTCTGGGCTATACGGCTCCTGCCACCCTGCAGGACAAGCAGAACGTCTACTTGACGCTTCTCGAGTACGAGGAGATGCTGGCTCGCACCGTCAATCCTGCCCTGGGCATTGTCGAGGCTAAGACCGGTCGTGTGAAGACAGCCGTTGCCGACGGCATCTACACCCTGTCGGGCACGAAGGTTGGCCGTGCTGCTGACCTCAACAGCCTGAAGTCTGGTCTCTACATCGTCAACGGTAAGAAGTACCTGGTGAAGTAACCCTTGAAACCGATACAGGATGGTGCCCATCGCGTGGCACCATCCATTTTCCATAGAACTTAATACATTACTATTATTTAAAACTATTAATCACATGAAGAAATTTTACTTTAAGTCAATCATTGCCTTGACCGCTCTCTTCGGTCTTGGTTCAATGAACGTGGCTGCACAGGAAGTAGCGGAAGAGGAAAACGACTACCCCGTGCTGCCGGTCAAGATGACCTATGTAAGTGGCTCTGATGCTGATGTCGACATCGCATACGGCGAGTGCGACACCATCAAGGCTGGTTGGAACCTGGGAAATAATGTTGCTGTCGGCAGCACTATTACCTTTGGAAACAAGGGCTGGGGTGCTAACTGGATTGGCATTCTGAAGGTCGATGGTACGGCTATTCCCGGTATCATCACCAAGGCTACGCTGAAGGCAAAAGTGTCTGGCTCTTTGGATAATAAGCGTACTACAGGTTGGGGTGTTGCTCTGACCGATAACAAGTGGTCTGCCGACTTGACATACACCACTGTTGGTGCTTGGACAGTATCTGCCGTGCTGAATGGTGGCGAGCAGGTATGGGGTACAAGTAAGAGTGCTACCGTGTTCGATGAGATTTCATTGGATATTACCGATGCTTTCTCTAACGGCCAGTCATCAGCTACCCTCCTTGTCTATGAAGGTGTCAAAGCCGGAAATGGTGGTGCTGCCGGTGGCTTCATGACCGATGTTTACGTCGAGGTCGAGAGCTATGATCCGTTTGAGGCTACCACTACGACGTTCGACTTCGAAGACGGTGAAAAGCTTTTTACAGACGATAGCCGTATCACCAGCGCCATCGAGGCTAACGAGACTCTCGGTTCAAAGGTTCTTGGTTGGACTTGTGCAGATAATGCCCAGAATGGCTATTGCTTCTCGCATTATAATTTCGCAGACAAACTGAACAAGCCCGCTCTGGTGAAGATTGAGTTCGACTACTATAATACGAAAGGTGGTCGTGCTATTCTGAATATTGGTGATGGTCAGGTACGTGGAACAACAGGTGGTAGCACTAAAGTGACTTACAATAAAACTGGTGTTATCTTCCAGATCGGTTCTGACAAGAACAATGCCTTCATCAATGGTATTAACATCGGTCAGGACAACGTGACCACCACATATAAGGGGTTTGACGAGGAACTTGGCGACTCTATTGAGGTGAGCGAGACACAGTTGGGCCTCTGCGACCGTTGGATGCACGTAACTCTGATTGCCAACAACGATGCAAAGACTGTTACATGGTTTGTTGATGATAAGGAGACTGGTGATAACATCCATTACGGTACAAGTGCTTTCTTTGCAGATGATGCCAACGCTTGTACGCAGATTGACCTGTTTGGCTACATTAACAAAAGCCACTGCGCTATGATTGACAACCTCAAGATTACCAACTACAAGAGCAACGCCGTCTTCGCCGACTACACCGTTAAGTATGTTGATGCCAACGGCAACGAAATCAAGGAGTCTCGTTCTGGTAACGGTCAGGTAGGCAAGAAGGTATCTCTGCTTGACAGCGATAAGGCTGCCGTCTACAATGACGACAAGACCATGAAGTATATCTACGATTCTGACAACAGCGAGACTGTTGCCATTGCCGAGGCTGGTACCGAGATTCTCGTGGTGTTCCGCGAGGCCAGCGTTTACTATGCAGTGCTCAACTGTAAGGCTGGTAGCGAGACTCTGAAGCAGTTCCGTAGCGACGACCTGAAGTTCTTCGAGGGCGACAACTTCACCATCTATCCCTCACGTGGCTATAAGGGCAAGGACGGTGCTTACTACTTCACACCTGCCACAAGCTGGAATGGTACCAGCTACACCTTCCCCGGTGCTCTGATGCCCGTCACCAATGGTGGTAAGACCTACTACATCGGTCAGCTCGAATACGAGAAGGTTGACTCTGTAGCCTACTATGCCGACATCGAGACCCTCGCTCTGCCCACTACCGATGAGGGCAACGGCGTTGGCCTTGGTCAGCTCGTTGGTACTGTGAACAGCTGGTACAGCTTCTCTGGCAGCTACTTCGAACGCTTCTCTGGTGGTCGTGGCATCCGTCTGGACGCAGGTTCTTACGTTTACACTGAGCCCATTGCCGAGGCTGGTACATATCTCGTGACCATCTACGGTCGTAACGACGTCAGCGCTGCTGTTGAGAATCCTTATGTTCTCGGTATCCTGAAGGAAGATGGCACTCAGCTCGACTATGCCGATCTGACCATTTCCGATTGGGGTTCTGCTACCACTGGTACCAGCATTGTCGAGGGTGTTGCTATCCCCGCTGGTGCTAAGCTGGTTATCAAGAACGACAGCGCCGACAAGAAGATTTCGTTCGACGACATCTCGCTGACCAAGACCGGCGAGTATGCTGAGCCCAACCTCGTTAACGGCATCCAGGAGGCTAAGATCTCTGTTGCCAACGGTGCTATCTTCAGCATCAGCGGTCAGCGCCTGAACGCTGCTCCTGCCAAGGGTCTCTTCATCCAGAACGGTAAGAAGTACGTGAAGTAATCGCGACGAGATTTTAAGCTTGTGGTGAGTTGTCGCCACAAGACTCTATAAGAAATCGGGGACACACATTGTTGTGTCCCCGATTTTCTTTGTTTTCCTGCACCCTCTGCTGAATACTAGATGTTTACGAGTAAATGCGCTCGTATTTTCCTGCACCTTTTCCTACACCTAAACGCAATTTTTCCTACACCTAAACGTCTGATACCTGTATTTTGGCGTTTTTTCTTCCCAAATAGCGTTCAAATAAGTCATTTAACATAATTTTCGAAAAGTACCAGTGTGAAATACTTTTTAAGAGAATTGATTCTCTCCCAATGAAATTCAAATTTCCACTTATGGTATTGATTTTTGTAACTTCTTATATAAAATCTAAATAACAGTGACGGTTGGGGCTTATGGGGAAAATGGGTGCAGAAAATGCAGGAGAAAATCAATAATTGCAGGATGGTTTGTTTGGTCAGTTCATATTTTTTTAGTTATTTTGCACCTTGAAAACAAGTCTACTTGTTACCGTAGCTTAAACGATTAAAATAAATATAACTAATAACACTTTATGAAGAAATTCTTTTTCTGTGTCTCTCTCGTGTTGACGGGATTGATGTCTGGCTGTATCGACAAGAACGAGCCAGTGGATGCAGACTCTAAGCCTGACTGGCTTGGCGGCAGCATCTATCAGGAATTGGAGAACCCGGACCAGTCAAGGCTGTCGGGCACCTTCACAACCTACTTGCGGCTGGTCGATGACCTGAAACTGACGGAGACGTTGAACCGCACGGGTTCGAAGACGGTGTTCCCGGCTAACGACGAGGCCTTCCAGCGGTTCTTCCAATCAAACAGTTGGGGCGTGACGAGCTATGAGCAGCTCACGGACGCCCAGAAGAAGTTGCTGCTCTACAACTCGATGCTCGACAACGCTCTGTTGCTGAACATGCTGTCGAACCGCAGCAACACGACCGACAACAGCAACCCCACCACCGAGAAGGGACTGGCCATGAAGCATCAGACGAACGCCAGCGTCATCGACACGGTGCAGTATGTGCTGAAAGGCAGCGACATGCCCCAGAACAACAAGTACTGGGACAAGTATCGCGACAGGGGCATCCACCTGGTGAGCGACGCCTCGCGTCCGATGATGGTGCACTTCACCCGTGAGCACATGCTGCAGAACGGCATCACGACGAAGGGCGACAACAGCGACTTTGCCGTGCTGACGGGTACGCCCTACACGGACGGTATGGCCTACATCTTCGGCGACCGCATCATCCACAGCGACGTGACCTGCATGAACGGTTATGTGCACCAGATGGAGGATGTCATCGTGCCTCCGGGCAACATCGGTCAGGTGCTGCGTGGTGCCGCCGACACGAAGTACTTCAGCCGTATACTGGACTACTTTGCCGTGCCTTACTACTCGGCGGCTGTGACTAACGACTATAACGCGTGGGCACGCCAGAATGCTGCCGAGCTGATTGACAGCATCTTCCAGATTCGCTACCTGAGCAACCAGTCGGGCCACGTCATTACGAACGACCCCGACGGCAACCTGGTATCGGGCTCGGCCGTGCTGGGCTTCGACCCGGGATGGAACCAGTACAGTCCGCTGGCATCGACCACGCAGGTGGACTACTCCATCAACGACGTGGCTGCGATGTTCGTGCCCGTGGACGACGCCATCGAGCACTTCTTCGTAGAGGGCAATGGCGCGTACCTTATTGATATCTACGGCGACCGTCCCAACACGAAGGAGAACCTGCTGGAGAACCTCGACTCGCTGCAGTCGAAGCGTCCCGACATCCTGACGAACTTCGTGAAGAACCTGATGAAGCCGTCGTTCATCAACACCGTGCCCAGCCGCTTCGAGGGCATTCAGAACGATGCCCAGATGAACATGGGCATGAACCTGAACCTGCTGCAGAAGAAGGGCGACGGCAAGTACGACATCGTGATGGCGAACAACGGCGTCATCTACAAGCTGAACCAGATGATTGCCCCGGACCGCTACCAGAGCGTCATGGGCCCGTCGTCGACATATCTCGATATGCAGGTCATGAACTGGGCCGTCACCGACCCCGAGGCTCAGTCGTCGGCTAACAAGCTGAACGTGGGCTTCAGCTACTACCTGCTGGCCATGACGGCCAACTTCGGCTTCTTCGTTCCTGACGACGAGGCCTTCGAGCACTTCTACGTCGACCCCACGTCGCTGGGCCACCAGCAGCCTGAGGCGCTGAAGTTCTACTACGACGGCTCGACGAAGACCACACTGCACTGCGACCGCTACACCTACAACCCGCAGACGGGTGAGGTAGGGGAGCGTCTGGGCGAGGTGTCCATCTCGCGTGTGAAGTCGCTGCTCATCGACATCCTGAACTACCACACCATCGTGCTGAACGAGGGCGAGGTCATCGGTCAGGGTGGCAAGCACTTCTACAAGACCAAGCACGGTGGCGAAATCTATGTGGAGGCAGGCACCGAGGGCACGAAGGTCTATGGCGGTCAGCAGATTGACAATAACTTCACACCGGCAACCATCGAGGTGGTGCACGACCAGAAGAACGGCCGTACCTACCGCATCGACCGTGCGCTGCAGCCGCCTGTGAACAGCGTCAGCAAGACACTGCGCAGCGACAAGCGCTTCTCGGAGTTCTACAACGTCTGCGCCGGCTTCTCGGCTAAGGAGCTGCTGGCATGGGCTGGCATCAGCGACTCGGTGAACTCCTTCGGCATTACGCCGCAGGACGCCTACATCATCTTCAGCAGCGACCGTGGCAGTGGCAAGAATGCCGTGAGCAACAGCTGTCTGGACGAGAACGTGAAGATGTTCAACACCTATAACTACACCCTCTACGCTCCCAACAACGAGGCTATGGAGAAGGCCTATCAGGCTGGTCTGCCGCGTTGGAGCGAGATTGAGACCATCTACGCGAAGTATGCCGAGGAGGATGGCTACAGCGCTTCGGAGATTGAGGCTGCCAAGGCCGAGGCCTACGCCAAGATCCGTGCCATGCGCGACTTCGCCCGCTATCACTTCCAGAGCCTGTCGATGTATGCCGACAAGGGCTCGTTCGACATGCAGATCTGTCCCAGCCTGAGCCGTGACGACCTGGGTATTGCCATCGACCTGAAGGTGACGGGCTCTGACAACCGTCTGACCGTGCAGGACGTGGCTGGCGTGCAGCACGTCATCGATGCCACCGACGGCTCGAAGCTGGTCAACAAGATGGCTCGCGACTACTGGTTCAACAGCTCGCGTACCAATGCAACGGAAATCTATACTTCATCGTTCTGTGCCATCCACGAGATTTCGGAGCCCTTCTATGTCTATCAGAGCAAGCGCTTCAACGACGCCTGGAGCTCGCGCCAGGCCAAAGCCCGTACACAGAGGAAGTATAAGGAACTGAAGAAACAGAACAAACTCTAAAGGCCAAAGACTATGATGATAAAGAAAATACTGTTTACCGCTCTGTTGAGCGTCATCAGCTTTACGGCGATGGCCCAGGGAGTGCGTATCTCGGGTACGCTGACCGACAACGACGGTCCCGTCATGATGGGTAACGTCGTGGAGCGCGATGCGAACAACCGTATTGTGTCGGCCACACAGACCGACTTTGACGGTAACTTCTCGCTGACGGTGAGAAGTACCAAGAACAAACTGGTGTTCTCCTATGTGGGCGACAAGACGAAGGTGCTGCCCATTGGCAACCAGACCGTCTTCAAGGTGAAGCTCGACCCCGAGAACACCCAGCTGAAGGAGGTCGTCGTGAAGTCGAAGCGTACCAGCACCGGCGGTCTGACGATTCCCAAGAAGGAGGTGGCCGTGTCGCAGCAGTCGCTGAACATGGAGAACATTGAAGGTCTGGCATTCACCTCGGCCGACGAGGCCCTGCAGGGTGAGATTGCCGGTCTCGACATCGTGGCCAACTCAGGTAACCTGGGTGCCGGCACGACGATGCGCCTGCGTGGTGTGACCACCATCAACGGCGATGCCAACCCCCTGATTGTCGTCGATGACAAAATCTTCGACAACCCCGACGAGAACTTCGACTTCGCCAACGCCGACGAGGAGGCCTACTCCTCGCTGCTGTCGGTGAACGTCGAGGATATTGCCAACATCCAGGTGCTGAAGGACGCTGCCGCTACGGCCGTCTGGGGTTCCAAGGGTGCCAACGGTGTCATCCTCATCACCACCAAGCATGGTGTGCGTGGCAAGACGCGCGTGAACCTATCTTATAAATTCACGGGTACGTGGCAGCCCGACGGCTACACGCTGCTCAACGGTGACGACTACACGATGATGATGAAGGAGGAGTTCTACAACCCTGCTCAGAAGTCGGACGCCACCACCAGCATCCGTGAGCTGAACTACGACCAGACGTGGAGCGAGTACGAGAACTGGAACAACAACACCGACTGGGTGGGTGCCGTGAAGCAGTTCGGTGCCATGCACGACTACAACATGAACATCACCGGTGGCGGACAGAAGGCGCAGTTCCGCATCTCTGCCGGCTACAAGCACCAGACGGGTTCTATCATCAAGCAGAAGTTCCAGCAGTTCACCACACGCATGGTGCTCGACTACAACGTGTCGGACCGCATACGCTTCTCGACGAACTTCGCCCTGACCTACTCGGGCAACGACCAGAACTACGCCGGTCTGCTGGGTATCGCCCAGAAGATTGCGCCCAACATGAGCATCTACCGTCAGGACCGCTTCGGCAATGACACCGACGAGTACTACATCATGAACCGTGCCGTCAGCGGACTGACGCCCTACGACGGCAACTACTCCTCCTACGAGCTGTCGGCCGTGCGCGACCTGGGCAACCCCATCGCCATTGCCAACCAGGCGTGGAAGAAGGACAACACCTACCGACTGACGCCCGACTTCAACATCAAGTACGAGCTGCTGGGCATTGAGCCCGAGACCAGCCGTCTGACCTTCAACGGTCGTGTCGACTTCGATATCTACGCCCGTTCCAACCCCACGTTCTTCCCCGCTTCGCTGAAGAATGTGTCGTGGACGGACAATGAGTATAACCTGAGCACGAACCTGGAGTCGAACCGCATCCGCATCGGCGGTCGTACCGAACTCATCTTCACACCCTACTTCAAGAACCAGGACTGGTCGATGACCATGCTGGCACGCTACGAGATGAGCACACAGAAGTACAACCAGCAGACCATCACCACCAACCGTCTGGCCAGCGGCCTGACCGACCCCACTGTTGACGGTGACCCGCGTAGCATCGGCAGCTCCAACAGCCGCTCGAACTCACAGAACCTGCTCTACAACGGACACGTTGCCTACAAGGACGGCCGTTACAGCATGAACCTCTCGCTGCGTGCCGACGGCGACTCGAAGTTCGGTCCTGAGAACAAGTGGGCCCTCTTCCCCGGTCTGTCGCTGCGTTACAACATCATCGACGAGCCCTTCTTCAAGCCCCTCAAGGGCAACTGGCTCTCCATGCTCGGTCTGCGTGCCTCGTGGGGTATCGTGGGTCGTGCGCCCAGCTCCAACATCGGCTTCTACAACACCTATGCCACCTCGGCAGGTGTCTATGGCAACGGCGGCCTGACCTTCACAACGGGCTCGCTCGACGGACTGAAGCTCGACAACCTGCGTTGGGAGAAGACCACCAGCTATAACCTCGGTTTCAACCTCGGATTCCTGAACGACCGCATCGAGGTCGACTTCGACTACTACCACAAGGAGACGAAGGACCTGCTGATGCAGAACGTGCGCATCCCCTCGATGGCCGGTTTCGCCAGCGTGTCGTGGATGAACGTCGGCCGTATGGACAACGACGGTTGGGAAATGAACATCAGCGCCAAGAAGGTCATCAACAAGGGTAAGTTCTCGATGGACGTCAGTCTGAACGTCGCCCAGAACGCCAACCTGCTGAAGGAGATGGACGACCGCGTGCTCGATGCCATCAACGGCGACTGGACAGCCACCAGCCGTGGTACCTACGTGAACCGCGTGCAGCTGAACAACTCGCTCGGCTCCATCTACGGTTTCCGCTACAAGGGCGTCTTCCAGTACTCCTACGACTATCTGGAGAACCTGCAGCGTGAGAACGGATGGGATGCTGCCACCTATGAGAAGGAAATCAACAACCGTCTGGCTGCCGGTCAGACCTTCCCCGTCACACTCAACGAGGACGGCAAGGTGCTGATGGACGACCAGGGACACCCCCAGCGCTTGGTTTACAACTATGTGAACAACAACGGTACGGCCTCGACGACCTACGTCTTCCAGGGTGGCGACGCCATCTACGAGGACGTGAACCACGACGGTCAGATCAATGCCCTCGACATCGTTTACCTGGGCAACTCGCTGCCGAAAATCAACGGTGGTTTCAACCTGACGTTCAAGTATGGCCAGTGGAGCCTGAAGACGCGCTTCATGTACCGCTTCGGCAACAAGGTGGTCAACATGGCCCGCATGAACCTGGAGCGCATGTTCGACACCAACAACCAGTGTGCTACGGTGAACTACCGCTGGCGCAAGGACGGCGACATCACGCCCATCCCCCGTGCTATGTACAACTCCGGCTACAACTACCAGGGTAGCGACCGCTTTGTTGAGGACGGTGGCTTCGTACGCTTCCAGAACCTGCAGCTGGCCTACAACTTCACGAAGAAGACGGTCAAGAAGCTCGGTCTGAACCAGTTGCAGGCCTACGCCTCACTGAACAACCTCTTCCTCTGGACGAAGTACAGCGGCGTTGACCCCGAGGTGTCGCCGAAGGGCTATGGCGTGGCTGAGGACACATCGCAGACTCCTCGTTCGAAGCAGTTCACCGTGACTGTCAACGTAGGATTCTAAAGCGACGCGCTAATGACAAAATGAAAGAATGCAAAAATGAAAGATATGAAAAAATATATATCAATAATCGTTGCCGGACTGATGGCTGTGTCGTGCGTCGATACCGTCATCCTGCCTGACGACAAGACCGTAGACGAGGATTTCTGGAAGTCCAAGTCCGACGTCCAGCTGATGGTCAACGGTGCCTATCGCTCCATGCTGAGCACCGACATCGTGAAGCGTCTCATCGTCTGGGGCGACCTGCGCTCCGACGAGCTGCTGCCTGTGCCCAGCGTGCAGGGTGGGGCAGCACAGCGTGTGCTGGAAGACCTGATTGAGATTAACACCGGCAATACGCAGTATGACAACGAGTTTGCCACATGGAACGCGTTCTATGCCGTCATCAACAACTGTAACCTCGTGCTGGACCGTGCTGCCGGCGTGATGCAGGAAGACCCCTCGTACACCGAGGGCGACTATCTGGCCGACTGCTCGCAGATGCTGGCACTGCGCTCGCTGTGCTACTTCTACCTGGTACGTGCCTATCGTGATGTGCCCTATACCACAACGGCCTTCATGAACAGCAGCCAGAACGTGGACATTCCGCAGACGGCTCCTGAGACCGTGCTGCGTGCCTGTGTGGCCGACTTGGAGAAGGCCGAGAAGAACGCCATCTCGCCCCTGGCCTATGCCGACTGGCGCCGTGTGGGCTACTTCACACGCGACGGCATCCAGGCCCTGCTGGCCGACATCTACCTCTGGCTGGGCAGCGTGAACCACAGCAGTGAAGACTACGCCAAGGCCGTTGAGTACTGCGACAAGGTCATTGCATCGAAGAAACAGCAGTACCAGAGCCGTCGCCGCAATGCCCTCGCTGGTGCTCAGGACGAGTTCCCCCTGCTGAAGGGCAACGAGATGTTCAACGACCTGTTCGTTGACCAGAACGGTGAGGAGAGCATTTTCGAACTGCAGTATAACGGCACCAACAGTAATACCGCCGTGTGTGAGATGTTCAATAGCTATGCCAGTGGCCGT
>Ga0265299_10005377_pt1 | contig 11874 bp, 8 predicted proteins | sample AusTroGonzalo_MG_4_FD_193485 | JGI IMG/M metagenome (GOLD analysis project Ga0265299, IMG submission 193485) | Bovine rumen microbial communities from tropical cattle in Woodstock, Queensland, Australia - Gonzalo_02 | ecosystem: Host-associated > Mammals > Digestive system > Stomach > Rumen ...
GTCCGGACTCGTTGTCCGGACTTTTTTATTACTTGTAAAGGAAGCGTCGGATAGACATCTTGGGCGTTTTCTCAAACGGCTTGTCCATCAGTTCCACCTTGGCAATCTGGCTGTAGCCGGGCAACTGCCGGTTGGCGCCTATGCGGATATTCTCCGGAATATCGGCCTTGGCCTCATTGTCCAGAAGGGCCATGGCAACGGCCTGTTCGTCCAGGAACACCAGGGCTACCAGCTTGCCGCCCCTGTCTACCACCACAGATTCCATCACATAAGGCTGATTGTTCACTACGGCCTCCAGTTCCTCCGGATAGATATTCTGGCCGGAAGGGCCCAGGATCATGTTCTTGGAGCGGCCACGGATGAAGATGTTGCCATCGGCATCAATGATACCCAGGTCTCCGGTACGCAGCCAGCCGTCCTCCGTAAAGGCATTGGCCGTGGCTTCGGGATTCTTGAAATAGCCCACCATGATATTTTCGCCACGGGCCTGGATTTCACCCACCACATGCTGCGGGTCGTCGGAGTCGATACGGACCTCGGCGCAGTCCACAGCCTTGCCGCAGGAACCGGCCACATACTTGGTCCAGTGTTCATAGGCCAGCAGCGGGCAGGCCTCGGTCATGCCATAACCTACCAGATAAGGGAACTTGATCTTCTTGAACAGGCGTTCCACCTCCGGATTCAGGGCAGCGCCGCCCATGATGAACTCTTCCACGTTGCCGCCGAAGGCCTGCACCAGACCGTCCTTCACTTTCTTGTAGATAACGTTGTTCAGGCCGGGGACCTTGGTGAGGAACTTGATGAGGGGTTTGTCCAGCGTGGGCTTTACCTTGCTCTTGTAAATTTTCTCCATCACCAGCGGAACGGTAATCAGGAGGTAGGGCTTTACATCGGCAAAAGCCTTCAGGAGGGTTGCCGGGGTGGGAGCCTTGCCCATCCAGTAAATGGACGTACCGTTGCACAGCGGATAAAGGAACTCTATCACCAAACCGTACATGTGGGCCATCGGCAGCATGGAAACCATCTTGTCGCCGGCCGGCACATTGCGCTGGCTGTAGTCTACGTTGGCGCTGAAGTTGCGGTACGTGAGCATTACGCCCTTAGGGTCTCCGGTAGAACCGGAAGTATAGTTGATGGTAGAAAGATCGTCCCAGTTGTTGGTGGGGAAAACCACATCGTCCGGGCCGAATCCCTTCGGATACTTGGCGGCGAACAACTCGTCCAGATGGTCTACAGCGTCCTGGATCTTGGGATCCCGGCACAGCAGCACCTTCCAGTTGTCTACGTCAAAGACCACCTTCAGTTGCGGCATGGCCTCCGGGTCCATCTTGGCCCAGCGGGCGGCATTGGTGAACAGGGCGATGCTCTCCGAGTGGTTCACAAGCCCCATCACGCTCTCCGGCTTGAAATCGGCCAGGATGGGAACAATTACAGTTTCGTAGGTATTAACAGCCAGGTAGGCAAAGCCCCAGCGGGCGCCGTTGTTGGCGCAGAGGGCAATCTTGTCTCCCTTCTTGAAGCCGGCCTTCTCAAAGACAATATGAAAACGGGCTATATCAGTGGCCATCTGGGCATAGGTGAAAGAATCACCGCCGATGGTATTAAGTGCAGGTTTGTCCCAGAATTTCCGGGTTGCGGCCTGAAGCCGTTCGAGGTAATGAGGATAATTTGCCATTACATTTAGGTTTAGTAAATCGTGCAAATATAGCTATAAATTTGATAAAAACCTATTTACCACCCCAAAGGGTAGTTCATGGTGATGCAGTGAAGGCCGCCATGACCGGACAGAAGTGCACGGCAGTCAATGACTTCCACCTTCCGGTCCGGGAAAACGGACTGCAGCCGGGCGGCGGCTATGGCATCCTTGGGAGAATCGGCTCCCGGAACAAGGACAGCGCCGTTTATAATAAGGAAATTGGCGTAAGAGCCGGGAAGGCGGTAACCGTCCAGATACATGGGATCCGGAAGCGGAAGCGGAACCAGCTTATAGGGTTTCCCGCCCAGGGTACGGAAGGTCCGAAGCTGCTCCTCCATGGCCTTCAGGGAGGCGTAGTTCTGGTCCGAGGAATCATCGCAGGACGTATAGGCGATGGTATCGGCCCCGCAGAAACGGGCCAGGATATCCACATGGCTGTCTGTATCGTCCCCCGTTATGCCGCCATGGTCCAGCCAGAGGATGCGTTTGAGGCCGAAAGCTTTGCCCAAGTGCTCCGCTATCTGCGCTTGGGAAAGATATTCGTTGCGGTTGAGTGAGCAGAGGCACTCGGTGGTGGCCAGCAGCGTACCCTGGCCATCGGTGTCTATGCTGCCGCCTTCCAGTACGAAGGGACGCATATCCACATACCGAACATCCGGAGCAAATACGCCCTGCCGACAGATCTGGCGGGTAATCTGGTTGTCCAGATCGGAGGCGAACTTAAGGCCCCAGCCGTTAAAAACAAAATCCAGGATGCACTTCTGTGAGCCGTCAAATACAGATATGGCGCCATGGTCCCGAGCCCAGGTATCGTTGATGGGACACTCCGCAAAGCGGATACCTTCCATGGATTCCAGTCCGTTCCTGCGAAGGTCTTCCTCGCATTCGGCCCGGTCACGGCACACGATAAGGAGTGGCTCATGACTGAGAATTGCCCTGGCGATGCGGGTATAGCAGGCCTGCACCTTTTCCACTTCGTACCAGAGCGAGTCCTTGTGTGGCCAGGTAAGCTGTACAAAGCCCTGGGGCTCCCATTCTGCCGGAATTCTTCTTGTCATTTCGGGCGCAGTCAAGAAAACTTTATTTTCCAAAACGTTTCAACAGCACGTCGTAGGCATCGATGCGGCGGTCACGGAGGAAGGGCCAGCCGCGGCGGACATATTCGCTCTGGTCCAGGTCTATATCCACTACACGTACGCCTTCTTCGGCCTTTTCAAACTCTGTAAGGAGCTCTCCCTGGGCACCGGTTACAAAGGAATGGCCCCAGAAGTCGATGCCGGTGGAATGACCGGTAGGATCCGGCTCCACGCCGGTGCGGTTTACGGTAATGACCGGGAGGCCGTTGGCCACCGCATGTCCCCGCTGTACCAGCTGCCAGGCCTGCCGCTGCTGTGCCTGCTCCCAGTCCGGATCTGTAGGCACCCCGCCGATAGCCGTGGGATAGATGAGCATTTCTGCTCCGGCCAGGGCCATGGCGCGGGCGGCTTCCGGATACCACTGATCCCAGCAGACCAGCACGCCCAGCACGCCCACAGAAGTTTTAATGGGTTGGAAGCCCATGTCGCCGGGAGTGAAATAGAACTTCTCGTAGAAGAGAGGATCGTCCGGAATGTGCATTTTACGGTACTTGCCGGCAATGCTTCCGTCGGCCTCCATGACCACGGCGGTATTGTGGTACAAGCCCGGCGCCCGACGTTCGAACAGCGATAGCACCAGCACCACCCCCAGCTCCCGGGCAAGAGCGCCGAAACGCTCCGTAGAAGGCCCCGGAATGGGCTCCGCCAGGTTGCACAGGGAGGCATTCTCCTCCTGGCAGAAGTACAGGCTGTTATGCAGTTCCTGCAGAACCACCAGCTGGGCGCCCTGCGCCGCACAGGCGCGGATGCCGCTTTCCAGGCGCTTGATATTGCCGTCAATGTCGGCCGTGCAGTGCTGCTGCACCAATCCTACTTTAAGTTTCCTCATTTTGTTCTGTGATAAGATTTCTCCACTCGCCTCGCTCGGTCGAAATGACAATTATTATTTATATCTGGAATACTGACGAAGTTCCGTATCGGCCTTGATTTTGTCGATAATGGCGCACACCAGACGGAACGTACGGCTGTCTTTGGTGTAGGAGGCGGGGGTGATGAAGTTCACTCTCCCCTGCTTCAGGAGCTTCCGGGCGGTTTCCTTCTTGCCGGGACGGGACGGATCGAACACTGCAATAGCATTGCCACCGAACATGTTCACCAGTTTCATGGAAGGCACGTCCGTATCTCCATCGCCAAAATAAATCATGTTGGTGAAAGGGATGCGCTTTTCATCATCGGCCCAGCTTTCATTCACCCGTTTAGCATCACGGGAAGAGAAAATCCCCTTCTGGATCTTGAACAGGTACTGGGTTTTGGCCGTGAAATCCACCGCAATGCCAGGCCATTCCGCCTCTCCGTTCTGGTCGTAGATGAAACTGCCGGCAAATACGTGTTTGAACTCCCGGGCAATGGGAGAGCCCTGAATAATCTCGTCAAGACCGGACGAATTAATATAATGCTCAATAATAACGCCGTGCTCCTTGCCGTAGGCGTTAATGTTCTTGAACCATTCCCGTACGCCCTCGTACAGCTTGATATCGGCCCCGTAGCGCTTGAAGTCTTCCCGTGTGAGCTTGATGCCGTTTTTGCGGGCTTCGTCATGCATCAGTTTCATGTATGCCAGGATATTGGACGCATCCTGGCCGATAGCGATGCCGTCGCTCTTGGCCCAGAACTCCTCCGGCGTCTGGCCGATAGCCTGAATGAACCCGAACTCCTGCATGTTGCCGGGCGAAAGGGTTCCGTCAAAGTCGTAAATCAGGCCGATAATAGGTTTTCTTCTCATGCTTTACTCTATTACAGGACACAAAGATAGAAAAAAAAGGACACTCCGAAAAGTGTCCTTTTAAAACTTATGCAAGTGAAATTACTTGATCTCGATCGTTACAACGCGGTTCTTGTAAGCCGGGGTGTTGAAGATATCTACACCACCGTTGGCCTTGCAATCGATGTTGCTTTCCTGAGCACCAGCCTTCTTGAGGAGTTCCACAACAGCCTTGGCGCGCTTCTCGGAGAGAGCCTGGTTGGTCTTGACGGAACCGGTAGCCTTATCGGCATAACCGTTAACCTCCAGCTTGGTGTCGGCATCCACGGCGTTCTGGCAGAAGTACTCGAGGTGAGCCTTTTCACGAGCGGAGAGCTTGGCGGAACCCAGATCGAAGTAGATGGAGAGCGGAGTGGCGTTGGTAACCTCAACAGCGGTGAACTTGCCGTTCTCGAAGAGGTAGGTCTGACCATTCACGAGGTTCTTGTAAGGAGCGAGTTCCTTCTCCAGGGCAGCAATCTTGTCCTTGAGCTGGGCGTTCTCCTTTTCCAGGGCAGCCACCTTGTCGGCCAGGGCGTTGTACTGTTCGGTGGTGAAAGGAACAGGGATAACAACCGGAGTGATGGAGGTGTGACGGTCGAAGTTGGTCTTGCCAAGGTTGAAGGCGAGGCCGGCCGTTGCGCTGGGGAACATGATGAGGTAGCGGGAATCCGTGTTATAGGCGGAAGCCTTGCCGATGAGGGCCAGGAGATCCAGGGTGATGCTTACACGGTTGCTGAGACGGAAAGTGTTGTACAGACCAGGACCGGCGGCATACTCGAGGTTGTTGCCAGCACCCTTGGAGAAGATGTTACGACGGGCGGAAACATCCAGGACACCCATGCTCATGTAGGGGATGATGTTCCAAACGCGGGTTTCCTTATAACCGCCGATGGAGTTGGAGATATTCCACATTACATCGCCGTGTACATAGTTGAAACCGAAAACACCGCTGTCTTTGGTCATGCCCTTGTTCCAGAAGCCATGCCAGCCGCCACGGATACCGATGGCAGGGGTGAACCACTTACCGAGGGTGATGTCCGTAGCAAGACCGATACCGCGGATAGAAGGATTCTTGGAGAAGGAGAAAGTGCTGTTAACACCGGCACCTACACCAATGAAGATGTTGTCAAAGGCCTTGTTGGTCTCATACGCACCGCGAACGACATTACCGTTCTCGTCGCGATTTGCATTCTCCTGAGCGAAAGCGTTCACGGAGAAAAGGAGGCTTGCAGTTGCAAGAGCTCCAATAAGCATTTTGATACCTTTCATAATAAGTATTAAGTTTTAAAGTTGTCAAATTAAGGCCGTAAAACCGGCTCCCAACATGCCCGCTATAGGGTATGCAAATGCAAATTTAAGCATTTTACAATTTATAAACAAACTTTTCAACAAATTTTTAAAATCTTTAAAAGTCTGCGTATCTTTGTAAATCCAAAATTTGAACGCCGTGAAATTCAATCTGAAGTCCGATTACCAGCCTTCCGGAGACCAGCCCGAAGCCATTGACGCGCTGTGCCAGGCCTTGCAGCAAGGGGTAAACAACGTCACCCTGCTGGGCGTTACCGGAAGCGGAAAAACCTTCACCATGGCCAACGTTATCCAGCGCCTGCAGCGCCCTGCGCTCATCCTGAGCCACAACAAGACGCTGGCGGCCCAGCTGTACGGTGAATTCAAGGCGTTCTTTCCGGATAATGCCGTAGAATACTTTGTATCCTACTACGACTATTATCAGCCGGAAGCTTACATTCCAGTCACGGATACTTATATAGAGAAAGACCTGAGTATCAACGATAAAATCGATGAACTGAGGGTAAGTGCCGCATCGGCCCTAATGAGCGGACGGCGGGATGTCATCGTCATCAGCTCCGTAAGCTGCCTGTACGGCATCGGCAATCCCGACGACTTTCACGACCAGACGGTGACAGTGCGCAAGGGCGAGCAAATGAGCATGACGCGCCTGCTGTACAAGATTGTAGATGCCCTGTACTACCGCACGGAAACGGATTTCAAGCGCGGCAGCTTCCGCGTCCGCGGGGATACGGTGGATATTTTCCTGGGCGGGGCCGATTACGCCGCCCGCATCGAATTCTTCGGCGACGAGGTGGACCGCATCGCGCTGATCGACCCGGTAACGGGCGCCGTCTTCGAAGAACTGGACAAGATAGACCTGTACCCGGCCAAAAATTTCGTCACCTCCAAGGAGAAGGGCGCCGCCGCCGTAAGCCAGATCCAGGACGACCTGGTGAAGCAGGTGGAATACTTCGAATCCATCGGCAAATTCCTGGAAGCCAAGCGCTTAAAGCAGCGCGTGGAGTACGACATAGAAATGATTAAGGAAATGGGCTACTGCCCCGGCGTGGAGAATTACTCCCGCTACTTCGACGGCCGCAAGCCCGGACAGCGCCCCTTTACCCTCATCGACTACTTCCCCGACGACTTCCTGGTGTTCATCGACGAAAGCCACGTAACGCTGCCGCAAATCCGCGCCATGTACGGCGGCGACCATTCCCGCAAGGAAACGCTGGTGGAATACGGCTTCCGCCTGCCCGCCGCCAGCGACAACCGTCCCCTCACCTTCGATGAATTCGAATCCGTAACGGGCCAGACGGTATACGTGAGCGCCACCCCGGCCGATTACGAGCTGGAGAAATCGGAAGGGCTTGTGGTAGAGCAGATTGTGCGCCCCACCGGCCTGCTGGACCCGCCCATCGAGGTGCGCCCCACGCAGAATCAGGTGGACGACCTGATGGAGGAAATCCAGAAACGGGCCGAAAAGGACGAGCGCGTGCTGGTAACCACCCTCACCAAACGCATGGCCGAAGAACTGGACAGCTACTTCACCAAAACCGGCATCCGCTGCCGCTACATCCACTCGGATGTGGACACGGCGGAGCGCGTGGAAATCATCGAAGATTTCAAGAACGGACTCTTCGACGTGCTCATCGGCGTTAACCTTCTGCGCGAAGGCCTGGACATCCCCACAGTGTCTTTGGTGGCCATCCTGGATGCCGACAAGGAAGGCTTCCTGCGCAGCGGCCGAGCCCTCACCCAGACCGCCGGCCGCGCCGCCCGCAACATCAACGGCCTGGTAATCATGTATGCCGATACGGTAACGCAGTCCATGGACGAAACCATCCGGGAAACCGCCCGCCGCCGCGCCAAGCAGCAGGAATACAATAAGTTACACGGCATTACGCCCAAACAGGTGCAGGTGCGCGCCAATGTGCTCATGAGCGAACTGGTAAAGTCCGGCGAAGACACCACCCACCTGAGCGGCTTCCTGAACCCGGTGCTGCAGAACAGCGTAACGGGGCATGTCTCCGCCCCAGATTCCGTCTCGGCCCCCGTCTATGTCCCTTCCGCCTCCGAACTGGGCAAGGGCGACGTCTCCGTGGGCCTGGGCCACGACGCCCGCCGCGAGGGCACATCGGCCTATGTGGACGGCTACATTGTGGCCGACCTGGCCGCCGTGCTGCAGGACCCCGTAATCCGCTCCATGTCCCGCGAGCAGGTGGAAAAAGCCGCCGCCGAAGCCAAACGCAAGATGCAAAAGGCGGCCGCCGATCTGGATTTCACGGCAGCCGCCAAATATCGCGACGAAATGTGGGCCCTCACCGAATACCTGAAGGTCTGGAAAGACTAACAGATGTGCACTCCGTAGGGAGCATCGGCTATCTATTCAGCGACCGAAGGAGTGTACTTCTGTTAACTCCTCGTCACTTTAATTACATGCTTCTGAAGGCGCAGCTGGGAGAGCACCTTGTCCAGCTCCAGGTTGGAGGGGACGGAGAGTTTGAGGGTGAGTTCGTGGGTGCCGTTGCGGGGGTTGTCCGTTACGTTGAAACTGCGGATGGAGGCCTTGAACTGGCCCACCACCTCCAGCACCTTGTTCACGGCCGAGCTTTCCTGGTCCGTTATCACCTTTAAAACCACCTGGAAGGAGCCGCTGGAAGGAGATTCCGACCAGCGCACCTTCTGGATGCGGTAGGGAAACATTTCCAGCAGGCGGGCGGCATTGGGGCAGGTAATGCGGTGAATCTTAATGCCCGCTTCGCGCGTGACAAAGCCGAACACATCGTCCCCGAACACCGGATTGCAGCACCGGGCCATCTTGTAGTCAATTCCCTTCACGTCCTTGGCATTGAGCACCAGGATATCGTCTTTGGACTCCCGCTGGTGATACACCTTGGCCGCCTGGGCGGCTTCGGCCGCCTCGATGGCCTCGGCATGCCGCTTTTCCTCGCTCAGGATGAAATCCTTGACGGTGTTCACATCCACCACCTCATCGCCGATAGCGGCATAGAAGGCCGTGAGGGAATTGTAGCCCAGTTTGGTGCGAAGTTCCGTGAGCATGGCGTCCGGCATTTCCAGCTTCCAGTTCTTGAGCCGGCGCTCCAGCAGTTCCCTGCCGTCGGCCGCCCGGGACAGTTCCTGGGCCGCCAGCGCCTGCTTCACCTTGGAACGGGCCTTGGAGCTGACCACCCAGCCCAGCCAGTCCTGGTTGGGCCGCTGGTTCTTGGAGGTGAGAATTTCCACCGTATCGCCCGTGGCAAGCTTTTCCCGAATGGAAACGGCCTTCCCGTTCACCTTGGCCCCCACGCAATGCGAGCCGATGTTGGTATGAATGCCGAAAGCGAAATCCAGCACCGTGGCCTCTGCAGGCAGGATTCTCAGCTCTCCGGAAGGGGTGAACACGAAGATTTCCTTGGACGGCGGCTGCGGCAAATCGTCCGGCCCGTCCGTATCCGGATGCTCCAGGGCAAAGCGCACGGCGCCCAGCCAGCGGGCCATGGTTTCTTCCCGCTTGATGCCCTTGTAACTCCAGTGGCTGGCAAAACCGTTTTCGGCCACGTCATCCATGCGTTTGGTGCGGATTTGCACCTCTACATAGGCGCCGTCCTTGTTTTTAACGGTAATATGCAGGCTCTCGTAGCCGTTGGGCTTGGGATTGGTAACCCAGTCGCGCAGGCGCCTGGTATCCTGCTCATACTCCTCCGTAACAAAGCCGAAAACCTTCCAGCACAATTCCTTCTCCAGCTTGTGGTCTTCTCCGTCGCAGTCGATGATAAAGCGGATGGCAAACACGTCAAAGACGCCCTCGAAAGGCACTTTCTGCTTTACCATCTTGCACCAGATGGAGTAGGCCGCCTTGGTGCGGATCTTCAGCTTGTAATGGATTCCGGCAGCGTCCAGCTTGGATTTGAGCGGCTCTATGAATTCGGCCATCAGCTTTTCCCGGTCCCGTTCCGTTGCCTTTAGCTTATTGGTAATGAGGCGGTACTGTTCCGGCTCGGCATAACTCAAATACGTATCCTCCATCTCCCGCTTCATATTGTACAGGCCCAGCTGGTGAGCCAGCGGAATATACAGCATGAGGGTTTCCAGCACCTTCCGCTCCCGGCCGGCCTTGGGAAACATCTTGAGGCTTCGCATCACCTCCAGCCGGTCGGCCAGTTTGAGCACGGTCACGCGCGGGTCCCGGGAGTACTGGATAATGAGTTTCTTGTAATTCTCGGCCTCCAGGCGCGTATCTTTGGGATTGATGGTGGATATCTTGTTAAGGCCGTCCACCATAGTAACGATGCTCTCTTCCCACTCGCGGGGATTGAGTTCCAGCGACCCCATCCGGCTGGCTTCGTGCAAATACACGGCAGCCACGCATTCGGCGGGAAGGCCGATTTCATCGGCAACGATATGGGCCACGGCGTCCGGATGGCCGATAAAGGGCGATCCGTCGTGGCGGACCTTCTCCGAAAGGGCTCCTACGGCCATTTCCCGGGCCTGCAGGATCAGCTGCTGCCCTTCGGGGCTGTATTGGGGAAAGTTTGTGTCCATGGTGCTACTTCTGTCGTTCGTTCAAAGCGCGCTGATAGGCGCGGGCATTGGCAAGATGTTCCGTATAGGACGAGGCAAAACGGTGGGAACCGTTGAAGGAAGGATCGGCACAGAAATACAGGTAATTGTGCGAATCCGGGTGCAGGACGGCCTCCAGGCAGCTTTTGGGCGGGCAGGAAATGGGCCCGGGAGGAAGGCCGACGTATTTGTAGGTGTTGTAAGGCGACTCCACTGCCAGATGCGAGAGCAGAATACGCTTGAGCTTGTATTCGAAGCAGTAGGCTATGGTGGGATCGGCCTGCAAAGGCATGCCGATACGGAGCCGGTTCAGGTACACCCCGGCAATCTTGGGCTGCTCCGGCACGTATTGGGTTTCCCCGTCCACGATGGAAGCCAGCACGCTTACCTCCTGCGGCGTAAGGCCCTGGGCGCGGGCCGCATCCTTGCGTTCCTGCGTCCACCAGGCGGCGCTTTCCTTCACTAGCCGGTCCATGATTTCCCGCACGGAAGCCGTCCACTGCATCTGGTAGGTGTCCGGAATCACCAGGGTAAACAGCTGTTTGGGATCGGCCCCGTAAAGGGCAAGAGAGTCCCGGGAAAGGCAGAAACGGGCCACATCGGCCGAATCGGCCAGCATTTGGGAGCCGATTTTCCGGGCCAGGGCGCCCGGCGTTTTGATGGAGCCCGAGAGCGTAAGATTCACCGGCGTCTGCCAGCCTTTATGCAGCATGCGCGCCACATACATGCTGGAGCAGCCGGCATCTATCCGGTAATGCCCTACAGCTACGGTATTTACCCCTTTCAGCGTTCGCTTGAGGCTGGCGGGCTTCTTCACAATGCCGGAAGAAAGGATGCTGTCCCGCACCTGCCCGGCATCCATCCCGGGATACACATACAGGTCCAGGGGGCCGCTGAAGTTGGAAGCCTTGCGGTCAAACCACGCCTGATACAGCGCCCCTCCTCCAAGAAGGGCGACCACCAAAGCCAGGCCGACCAGCACCCACACCAGCAGTTTTTTCATGGCTTAACGGAGTTTGATTTCGTCCCCTTCGCGCAGCCGCACCTCGCCCAGCTTGGAGAAGCCATTCAGCTTACGCACAGCTTTTTCCTTCAGGGCAAAACGCTGGCAAATGTCACGCAGCGCTTCCCCGTCTTCGGCCACGATGTACTTGTCCAGACCGGCAGGTGCCGCCTTCTTCTTGGCCTGCAGATACACCACCTCGCCTGCCGTGAGCCGGCGGTCCTTCCTGGCGTCGTTGAAGCTTAGGATTTCGCATTTGAAAAGGTGGTAGGACTTGGCCAGCGAAGCATAGGTCTCCCCTTCCGAGGCATACACGAACGGAACGCCGTTCTTGGCATACAGCTGCCGGCTCAGGGAGAAACGGTACAGCTCGTCGGCCTTCATGTTCACGGCACTGGCCGATGAAGCGGACACCAGCACAGGCTCCTCTATCTTGAGCGGC
>Ga0265299_10005379_pt1 | contig 11873 bp, 9 predicted proteins | sample AusTroGonzalo_MG_4_FD_193485 | JGI IMG/M metagenome (GOLD analysis project Ga0265299, IMG submission 193485) | Bovine rumen microbial communities from tropical cattle in Woodstock, Queensland, Australia - Gonzalo_02 | ecosystem: Host-associated > Mammals > Digestive system > Stomach > Rumen ...
TCAACCACCGGACGGTCTGTATACAGCAACCTGTCGGAAGGCGGCTACGAGATTACAGCTATGGACGCCAACGGCTGCCAGGAGACGCATAACATCTACATAGTGGAGCCCGAACCGCTTACCATCACAGCAGAAGGCACCGACCCGTCGTGCAAGGGCAACAACGACGGCCAGATAGAGATAGTTGCAGTAGGCGGCACGGCACCTTACATGTACGGATGGTCGGAACGCTATACTGACCAGCCCGTCATCCCCGCCCTGTTTGCCGGCGACTACACCGTAAGCGTAGTAGATGCTAACAAGTGCTCATATTCGGTAGACGTAACCCTCAACCAGAGCTACGAGGACTGCATAAAGATACCTAACGTGTTTACTCCCAATGGCGATGGTATCAACGATACATGGATAATTGGCAACATCGATATGTTCCCGAAGGCTCACATTTATGTTTACAACAGATGGGGACAACTTATTTTTGAATCAGAAGGTGTTGATAGCGAATGGGATGGTCGTATAAGAGGCGGAGGCTTGGCTCCAGCAGGAACCTATCTGTATATTATTTACTTGAATACAGGAGAAAGGGTATATAACGGAACTGTAACAATAGCATTTTAGTTGATAATGCAAAAGGAAGCGGGGACATCTCCGCTTCTTTTTTATGACAGCTAGTTGTTTGCAAAATAAAAATTCAAAAAAATAATAGCATGTAAAAAAATAATCTTAATTTTGCACCGCCTTTTAGGAACGGGGTGTGGCGCAGTTGGTAGCGCGCTACGTTCGGGACGTAGAGGCCGGAAGTTCGAGTCTTCTCACCCCGACAAGCGAATCTGGATCAGCAGGTTCGCTTTTTTTGTATTCTGTATAGAATAAAATCTTAAATTTGCACTATAGAATAATTGGTTATAGGTATGGACTTAAGCAGTGCGCAGCAGCAAATTGATGATAATAATAGGCGAGTGCTAAAGCTTCTCATAGAACGCAACAGTATCGTAGAAAAAGGAAAATTGTCGGCAGATAAGATGATTCCTGAATACAAGATAGATTCAAACGGTAAGTTCTTAAAAGTAAACATCAAGTTAGCAAATTTGCTTGGTTATTCCAGCGAGGATGATCTCATGGCTGCCATCTCCGATAACAAGTATATGATTATTAAGTCGGATTTGATGCAGAGTCTTGCCAACAAAGATTATTACATTGACAGGCCTTTGTATCTGCGAAGAAAAAATGGTTCGTACATAAGCCTAATGGAGGCATTGATAAAGACAAAGGAGGACGGTCGTGTTTGCTATTTCGGATTGATCAAGCCCAAAGGAGGGTTTGGCAGGGTAAGGCAGGAAGATACAATATTTTTTAATACAGTAAGTCAGCTATATGGCGGAATGAAGTCTGGTGTTGTATTGTGCGACCAGAGTGGAATGATCGTATACGAGAATCCTGCTATGCGCAATATCCTTAGATATGATGAAAATGAGGAGTTGCCGAGCCAATTAGTATCAAACTATGTGAAGCAGGATTGCCTTGGCAAATTGAAAAATGGTCTTGACAAGTTGTTTAAGACAGAAAAGCAGACACCTAATATTTCATATACCCTCATTGGAAATGGCGGACGAAATGTAGAAGTTGAGTTGTATTCATTCATAATGACATTCAGAGAACATAAGTTTTGTGTGGCGGTAGTGTCGAAGATTGATGGAGCAACGAAGAAAATACATGCTTCGCATCGTAGTGAGGTGAGGTATCGTGATATTTTCAATATCATGTCCGAATTATACCTGCTCATTTCGGTTGATGGAGACATTTGCGACATAAATACGGCGGCAATAAACATGTGGGGCTGGGACTACGATTCATATCTTACCAAATCAATTTTTGACCTTGGTAGTTTTACGTCGTCAGACATGAAGAGGAATCTCAGCATGCTTTGTGAGAATAGTGCAGTTTATGAATATATTTTCATAGCGAGAAATACTGTGTGGGGCGAGCAGATGTTTTCGGCGCGCATGTATCCGGTGGGCAACGGCGAAGAAAAGTATGTAGCAGTAGTCATGGAGAACCGTCGCGAGTTGCAGCAGCTCAAGGACAACCTGCAGGTAGAATATAAGAACAACATGGCGATGTTTGACAATTCGCTGTGCGGAATAATTATTTTGCATGGCAGCGAGATTGTAAAGACAAATAGGCGTGCGTGTTCTATGCTAAAGATAAATTACGATATTCGCGGTGAGTTGCTTTCCGATATATTCAGGGATACAAAACGCAAGAAGCGGCATATAGCAATTTCTCAGTCGGGCAGAAGGGAGGAAGCTTTCGAATATGAAATAAGTTCGGAAGGAAGAAAGGTATTGCTTGAAGTTCACATGTACGATATTGACAAGGACAATACATTGTGTTATTTTGTAGAGATGCCTCAGCGCAAAACTAATAATGTATTGCAGCGTGATGCTGTTTCCCGTTACAAGTCCATTGTAGAGCAGTCGCCTTGCGGAGTGCTTATAGGCGACAAGAATGGCGACATCATAGAAGTTAGCGATCAGTTTTGCGAAATGATAAAGATGCCTTCAAACGAGATTCTTGGGAAAAATATTTCAGTATTATTCACAGCAGGCAGTATAATCAGCAAGCCATTGGATTATACTAGTGTTGATGCTGGTGAAATTATAAGTGCCGAAAGAGAATTGAGGTGTGGCGATGGTACTGTAAAGATTGTAGAAATGTATTCGAGTATTATTTCTTCGGATATGTATCAGGCTGTAATACTTGATGTTACGTCGAGGAAGATATACGAGAACCAGATGCTTGGCTATCGTAGGCAGGTGCAAAATATGGAAATGCAGAAGTCGCATTTCTTGAAGATGTCTAAGGATATTACAGTCGTATTTAATCAAAATGCCGAGATACAGGAAATTTTTGTTGGCGAAAGTTCCCCGTTTTTCGAGTATTTTAAGAATGAAGATGAGTTTATTGGCGTTTTCATAAGATATATTTCTCGCAAGGATTTGGATATACATATAAGGCAGGGCGTAGCAAGGGCGTATGAAGGAAATGGCAACGAACCGTTTTTGAACGAGGTTATGGTTGGTGGTATGCAGTATATTGTCGAAGTTCGTTTTATGCCTATTGACGAGAATGTACTCATGGTAGTCACCGATGTTACGGAGCGGGAAAGAGTTTTTAAGGAACTTAACTTGGCGCTGAAGAAATCGGAGGAGAATGAAAAATTACAGGCTGCTTTTCTCAGCAATCTTTCGCACGAATTGCGTACTCCTATGAATGGCGTTATAGGATTTGCCGATCTTATGCTTGTGTCGGAGGATAATCCGGAAAAGCGCGAATACTTGAAAATAATACTTGATTCGTCGTACCAGTTGCTAAATGTTCTGTCCGACATAATTGAGATGTCGAAGCTTGAAGCAGGTGTGGTTAAGGTAAAAACGGAAATAGTAAGTGTAAAGAATATAATTTGTGATATATATACGGCTATGCGTACAGATCGCATGGTGTCTGAAAATAATGTAAAGTTGCTGAATCTTGCACAGAATCATGAGGATGTGCTTATTGTTTCAGACAATGTGAAGCTAAGGCAGATAATTACAAATCTTACTGTAAATGCGATAAAGTTCACGAAGAATGGATCTGTAGAACTGGATTACCGTGTCGACGACGGTAAGGTGTGCATAATGGTACGCGATACAGGTATAGGGATTCCAAAGTCTGACATTGGCAGCATATTCGATCGGTTCTATCAGAGCAGCAATACAGAATTTGCGACCAAGGGTGCTGGTCTGGGGCTTGCAATTGTGAAGTCGTATGTAGATATGCTTCAAGGAACTATCAAGGTTGAATCTGAAGTGGGGAAGGGATCTTGTTTTTATGTAGAATTGTCAATCCGTTACTGATATGAAATATAGGATATTGTTTTTATTATTTTTAGTGCTGGACTTTTCGCTGGTATTTTCACAAGTGAGCGAATATGGTGTACCGCAGATAAAAAATTTCGGACCGGCCGACTATAGGCAGGAGAGTCAGAATTTCTGTGTTGTACAAGATCAAAATTCGCTTATGTATTTTGGGAATACCAATGGCATAATGGAATATGACAACGAAAAGTGGACAATAGTGAAAGTGCCTGGAAGACCGAAGCTTTCGGTGAGCAGGAACAATGAAGTTTATTATGGCGGATACAATTCTTTCGGCAAGGTACAATACAAGGACGGACACATAGATGTGGTTGAGTTTGAAAATAACCTTGACTGTACTTTCGGTCAGATAACAAAAATAATAGCTTGTGACGACAATGATGTATACTTTGCTTCTAACGACAAGCTGTTCTTGTATTCCCAATCGTCGTTTCGTAAGATAATCGAGGGTGAGCCTTTTAGGTTGTTGGAACTGGACGGGAAGGCGTATGTGCAGAGGCTGTTTGCTCCTTTGCGCTTGCTTTCGCACGGAAATTTTGAGGTCGACAACCTTTGTGCGGCTGTAGATACTGTTGATGTTTTGGATATGATTAGTTATGGTGATCATATCATTATACGTGATTTTGCAAGAAAAAACTTTCTGTACTATTCAGAGAAGGAAGGTCTTAAGAATTTTCCTGTCGAGCTGAACTCATATATAGACAAAAATGAATATTTGCGTATTTGTAGTCTGCCTGATGGAAGTTTTATTGTTGCCACTCATTACGGAGGTGTTGTTTCTTTTGATGCTGAAGGGCGGACAAGGTATTTGCTTAATTCTGCCAATGGGCTGGCCGACAATCCTATAAACGATATATGTGTTGATAATCAGGGCAAGGTTTGGCTTGCTACCGAGAATGGTATAACACTTCTCGAAACCAATTCTCATTTGTCGTTTTTCAATACGCCTAGCGGAATAAGAGGTGCAGTATTGTCTATTATACGTTTCAACGAAAAATTATATGTAGGTACCACGGTAGGTCTGTTTTGCTACTGCGAGATAGAAACTCCTTATGGTAAGGCGCGTACTTTCAGACGGGTAAGGCATATTACGGATAACTGCTGGCAGCTGAGAATTTATAATGAACATCTTTTCGCTGTAGCTCATGATGGTTTGTTCGAAATAAATAATCTTGAAGCTGTTGAGGTGCTGGAAGGGTCTTTCATCACAATGAAGCCAATTGTTATAGATTCCACCGAGTATGTGATGCTTGGCGGTACAAATGGACTTACGTTTACTAAGATTGAAGGAAACAAGGTTCAGCAACTCGGAAGACTTAAAGGTCTGCGTTACACGTTGAGAACTCTTGCCGTTGATTCGAAAGGCAGATTGTGGATGGGTACCGACCGTGATGGTTTGTATATGGTAGAACTTGGCGATTCTCTCGATATGAATGCCACTGTTGTAGGGTTTGGCAAGGATGACGGGCTTCCGCCCGATTTCGACTGGGTTGATGTGTATTCAACACATAAGCTGGGCATGGTGTTTTCGACATCGGTAGGCGTGTACATGTACAACGAGCAGGAAAAAAAGTTCGAAAAAGATGCAAAATATTTTTGTAGCGGGCAAAGATGTTCCGGTGTATATGGCATGATAGGCGAAGATTCGGACTACAATATATGGTACAGTTGTTCGTTCTCAGATGTTTATGAGCGTGAGGTAGGTGTTATAAAATTCGGCAACGATGGCAGTTTTGTGCGTGAAACAAATCATTTCAGCCAGATGAGGGAATCTGTAGTGGAAACAATTTATCCCGATGGCAACGATGTTGTTTGGTTTGGAACGTCCGAATCGCTGATAAAATACCAGAATGACGGCAAGAAGCCTTTTGTGCTAGAAGATGCATTTACATGCATGATAAGGAAAGTCACTGTAGGCAACAATTCGATATTATATACATTTGAAAGCGGGTCAAGCGGTAATTATGAGATTCGTTTCCTTGACAAAAAAATACGGTTCGAGGTGGCAGGTTTGTCGTACAATACTTTTGGCGACGTGGAATATCAATACAAGCTTGAAGGGTTGGATGAGGAATGGTCGGAATGGACTACAGATTCGTACAAGGAGTATATTAGTCTTTCAGAAGGTTCATACAAGTTCATGGTTCGGTCGCGTAATGGATATGGACAGATAAGTAATGTGTCTGAATTCAGCTTTGAGGTAACGCCGCCCTATTATCGTTCGGTGATTGCATATATTCTTTACGTGTTGTGTTCCATAGTATTAGTATTGATTATTCTTGTATGGAGAAACATTGTCCATTCGCGCGAAAAATATACTCTGGAAAAGCTTGTTGAGTCGCGTACCAACGAACTTGTTTTGCAGAAGGAGCAGACCGAGCGTCTTGTGAAGAAACTTTTACCGCAGAATACTGTTGACGAGTTGCAGCAAACAGGTAATGCAACCTCGAAAAAATATGAAATGGTTACAGTGCTGTTTTCTGATATTCAAGGTTTTACTAAAATTGCTGCAGAGACAAATCCAGAGGAGCTTATCAAGTACCTTAACGAATTGTTTGTGTCGTTCGACAATATTATTTCGAAGTACAATATTGAGAAAATAAAGACGATAGGGGATGCCTACATGTGTGCTGGCGGTATGCCGAACCAAGATGCCACGAATCCTGTGGAGGTTGTGCTTGCCGGTATGGAAATGCAGAGGGCGCTCGACGAGCTTAATAAGAATCATGATTTAAAGATGAAGATGCGTGTTGGTATTCATACAGGACCTGTTGTGGCGGGTGTTGTTGGTGCGCAGAAAATAGAATACGACATCTGGGGCGACACTGTGAATATTGCAAGCCGTATGGAATCGCATGGTGAAGTGGGCAGGGGAAATGTGTCGGGAGAAACCTACCGTCATGTCAAGGAATTTTTCAAGTGTGAAGCTCGCGGTGTGATGAACGTGAAGAACAAGGGCGAAATGGAAATGTATTTTGTCAATGGCATTCTTGATGATTTGTCGGAGAATGGAGATGGAATTACTCCTAATCATTTGTTCAATGTGCGCAAGCAGAGTTTGAATTTCTCGCTTATTCAGGATGAAATTCTTGGACAGATGCAGAGAGACTTGCCTACGAATCTGTATTATCACAATCTTAAGCATACTACCGATGCCATTTATAGGGTTACAGATATTGGAACAAAGGAGAAAGTTTCGGAGGAAGATCTGTTGCTTTTGCGTTGTGCAGCATTGTTCCACGATAGCGGATTTATGGCAAGCTACGACAATAATGAGGAGATAGGGGCAAGGTTGGCTCATCAGACATTGGCAAGATACAAATTCTCGAGGGAGCAGATCGATGTGGTAAAACATATTATCAATGCTACCAAGGTTCCGCAGAATCCTCACAATCTGCTCGAAGAAATAATGTGCGATGCCGATCTCGATTATTTGGGACGTCCTGATTTTATTCCAATATCGCATAATTTGTTCCGTGAACTCTTTGAACGAGGAAAAATTGATTCAATTGATCAATGGAACAAGATGCAATACAAATTTATTATGGAGCATCATTATTTTACCGAAACGGCAAAACGTAGCGGTGAACATGGGAAGCAGCAGGTGCTTAAAGAACTAAAGGAGGCTATTTGATATTATTCCCGATTCGTCATCAGTTAGCGAGATGTCTAGTTTGATTAGTTTTCCCGCGATGCGGATGGTTTTGTTTGTCTATTTTGTATGGGTGTTGTCTATATGGTTGATATGCAATGAGTTGTGTTTGTGTGCGTTGTCGTGTGCAAAAAAGTGTTGAAAAATTTTTGCCAGTTGGATTGAAAGTATTACTTTTGCAGTCCAAATTTTTAAGAAATAGAGAAATGTACGCAGTAGTAGAAATTTTAGGCCAGCAGTTCAAGGTTGAAAAAGGCTCGAAGCTTTTTGTGAACCGTATGGCAAGCGAAGAGGGCAGCAGTGTCAAGTTGGATCGCGTTCTCCTCGTTGACAATGAAGGCAGCGTAAAAGTAGGCGCTCCAGTAGTAGAAAATGCTTCAGTATCAGCAAAGGTTATCAAGCACTGCAAAGGCGAAACCGTTCTGGTATTTAAGAAGAAGAGAAGAAAAGGCTATCAGACTCTCAATGGTCACAGACAGGCTTTGACTCAGATTGAAATTGAAAGTATTAACGCATAAAACAGTAAAATTATGGCACATAAAAAAGGTGTTGGTAGTTCGCGCAACGGTCGTGATTCCGAAAGTAAAAGATTAGGCGTTAAGGTTTATGGCGGACAGATTGCTATCGCAGGTAATATCATAGTTCGTCAGCGTGGTACTGTTCATCATCCAGGCAACAACGTAGGTATTGGTAGAGATCATACCTTGTATGCTCTTTGCGACGGTGAAGTAAAGTTCCAGAAGAAGAGAGACAACAAGTCGTATGTTTCGGTTCTTCCTTTCGCTGAAGAAGTGACTGAATAAGGATCTTAATAAATTTTTCATAATAAAGGTTTTAATTGTTTCTTGAGTGATATTCCCCATATCACTCAAGATTTTTTGTGTATTATATGAAAAAAATAGGTTTACTTTCGGATACTCATGGCTTTTTGGATTATGATGTACTTGATTTCCTAGAGTCGGTAGATGAGGTGTGGCATGCTGGCGACATTGGTACGGAGGAAGTGCTTGATGTTCTTGAGGCGCGTAAGCCTGTACGTGCAGTTTTCGGCAATTGCGACGGCTGGGGAATTCGTATGCGTACCACCGAAATAGAACGCTTTACAGTTGAGGGTTTAGATGTATTAATGACACATATAGGTGGTTATCCAGGTCGTTACGAGTACAAGATAAACGAGATAATGAAAGTTCTACCTCCAAAACTTTTTATTTCTGGGCATTCACACATTCTCAAGATTGTAAACGACAAGAAATATAATTTGCTTCATATAAATCCAGGTGCTGCGGGTCGTATGGGCATACATCGTACTATGACTTGTGTACGTTTCGACATTGACAATGGTGTTGTGAAAAACCTTGAACTTTTCGAGAAGGATAGGGGAAATACGCCACTGTAAAGATATTGCAATAAAAACAACAATTTTCAAAATATTTTTCTATCTTCGCCCTCGAAAACAATATGGCGATGAGGAAATTATATTCTATAATACTTTTGCTTGCTGTTTGCGTTGGTGCATTTGCTCAGGAAATAACAGTTCGCTTTTCGGGAAAACTTAACGGCATTGAATATTGTCGTCTGGATAGCGTTGTGATTACAAACCTCGATAGCCATTGGTCGGAAACGGTAGTATATCCCGATTCGGTCATTGTTCTTGCTGTCAGAACTGGAAGTGATGCCGTGATTGCCGAGAGTCAAGGTTTGTGGCAAAATGTGCCTAATCCGTTTGATTCCGAAACAAGGGTTGACCTTACTGTTTCTAGTCGTGAAAATGTAAGTATGAGGTTGCTTGATGTGGCTGGGAAAGTTTATGCCCAGTACGATGGCAGGGTGAATGAGGGAACCCACACATTTGTTGTTACGGCGACTAAACCGCAGACATATATCCTTAATGCAGTAGTCGGCGAGAAGTCGTATTCGATAAAGATGGTAAATGTCGGCTATGGAGGCTCTTGCGGTATCGAATATGTTGGGATTTCTGGCAATATCACAACAAAATTAACTACAAGCAATGAATTTCATATTGGCGACAATATGCGCTATGTTGGTTATGCGACAATTGGCGGAGTTGCTGTGTCGAGTATTGTGGTTGTGCAGCGTCAGCGAGAAAACGAGGATCTAGTATTGAATTTTTATTATCCAGGACAAGGAACTCTGAACGGACACGAATGGGTTAATCTTGGTCTTCCAAGTGGTACTCGTTGGGCAACTTGCAACGTTGGTGCTTCTTCGCCCGAAGGCTATGGAAACTATTATGCGTGGGGCGAAGTTGCGCCTAAGGCAATCTACGACTGGAATTACTACAAATATTGCAACGGAAGTGCCAATACGCTGACCAAGTATTGCAATAGTCCGACCTACGGCAGCAATGGTTTTACAGATACTTTGACTGTTTTGGAGCCATCTGACGATGTTGCAACTGCTAATTGGGGCGAAGGCTGGCGTATGCCGACTTCTGCGGAAATGCAGGAATTGTTTGAGAATTGCACTCGTACATGGACGGGTTACGGATTGTTGTTTGTAGGACCCAACGGCAATTCTATTCTTCTTCCAGCAGCAGGGCATCGTTATGAAATTGAACTTTATCAGGTTGATACCAATGGTGGTTACTGGACGAGTTCCGTTGGTGAATATGCGCCATACGCGCAATGTGGAAGTTTCAGTTTAAACGGATTGTATGTTTTCGATACATATCGTTTCTGGGGGTTTTCTGTGCGACCGGTTTGTTCGGCAGAAAATTAACGCATGTTAATGTGATAATGGGCAATAGTGTTGTTTTTCAAAAAAATACTATCTTTGTCCTTGTAAAAAATATGCAGCCGTATGAATGCACAGATGAAAGACAAGATATGCAAGTATTTTGCAACTCAGCCGATCGAAAAAGCTTGGGTGTTTGGTTCGTATGCGCGTGGCGAAGAACGTCCTGACAGCGATGTCGATATATTAGTTGTGTTTGATAAGAATGGCAAGGTTGGACTTTTCAAGTATGCACATATTGTAAACGAACTGGAAGCAGTATTGGGCAAGAATGTCGATCTTGTTGTGGATGGCGCATTGTTGCCATTCGCTGTTGAGACTGCAAACCGTGATAAAATACTGATATATGAGAGAGCCAATTAGAGACAAAGGTAGGCTGGAACATATTCTTGCTGCCATTGATAATGTATTTGAGTTTACGGAAGGTGTGACATACGAAGGCTTGATTGAAAATAAACTCGTATATCATGCAACGGTTCATAATGTTCAGATAATAGGTGAAGCTGCATATAAATTGACACAAGAATTTAAAGACTCTCATCCTGAAGTGTGTTGGAAAGACATCATAACGATGCGCCATATACTTGTCCATGATTATTATACAATTGAACCGACAATATTGTGGAATGTTATCCATGAGGATTTGCCTCCGTTCAGAGTTCAGATTTGTAAGTACTTGGCGGAAATTGAGTGATTAGGTGTCGATATGTAAAAAAATGCGACGCTGTCGCATAAATCTATAATAATTCCTATCTTCGCACCAATGATTCTAAATGGTCCAACATATAAGGCAATTTTACATAACTGCTTGCAGCACAAGCGACAACTTGCAGTTTTGGTAGACCCCGACAAGCAGTCGGCGTGTGAAACTGCGGCGTTTGCACGAAAAATTGAGGCTTCGAGTGCCGATTATGTGTTTGTAGGTAGCAGTTATATGCTCGGAAACCTCGACAAATGCATCGAAGCGATAAAGGACAACACGCAGAAGCCGGTGATAATCTTCCCGGGACACGCAAGCCACATTTCCGAAAAGGCTGACGCCATTCTTCTGCTATCGCTCATTTCGGGACGAAATCCGGAATTTCTCATTGGAAACCATGTGGTTGCGGCAGCTTCGCTTATGCAGATGGACATTGAGGTCATAAGTACTGGTTACATTCTTGTCGATGGTGGCAGAACGACCTCGGTGGAATATGTAAGCAATACGCGACCAATTCCTGCCGACAAGCCCGAACTTGCCGTTGCAACTGCCGTGGCTGGCGAAATGCTCGGTCTTTCAATGACTTACTTGGAGGCTGGTAGCGGAGCCCTCAATCCAGTGCCCGACAAGATGGTGGCAGCGGTGCGCAAAACGACAAAAACTCCGCTCATTGTCGGTGGTGGACTTAGAAATATTGAAACGATAAAACAAAAATACGATGCAGGAGCCGACATAATTGTCGTTGGCAACGCATTCGAAAACAATGAATTACAAATAAATCAATTTTAAGATGACAGCACAGGAAGATGTAATGAAGTATGGCTTCGTGAATCAGCCAATCGACAGCAAT
>Ga0265299_10005380_pt1 | contig 11870 bp, 2 predicted proteins | sample AusTroGonzalo_MG_4_FD_193485 | JGI IMG/M metagenome (GOLD analysis project Ga0265299, IMG submission 193485) | Bovine rumen microbial communities from tropical cattle in Woodstock, Queensland, Australia - Gonzalo_02 | ecosystem: Host-associated > Mammals > Digestive system > Stomach > Rumen ...
GTGTTGTCTTGCGTTTTCCAAAATGCAATTGCTGTTCACAAGTTTATACTTATGGTATGTTGCACCGCCGCATGTCACGGATGTCACACTTGTATCTCTGATGTAGCAACCGCTCGGAACAGAGCCCTCTTTATACCATAAATCGCTTGTCTTATACTTATCGCTGCAAAGTGAGCAGGAACTTGAACCCGCATTGGCCCATTTATCGGCGCCGCAAGGCTTACAACTCGTTGAGCCGAGTGTATCTGAATATGTATCTACCGCACAACTCTGGCACACGCTTTCCGACTGGCCGCCTGCTGTTGTTGAGTACTTACCTTTTGCACAAGCCGTACAAGAGCTTGAACCCGCTGCCGCCCATGTACCGGCAACGCATTGAGTTCTCGTACCGTTTTTACAAGCATATCCGGCATCGCAAGGCGTTGTACAACCGTTCGGCTGGCTGCCCGTAGACCATTTACCGTCCGCACAATTCGTACATGAGCTTGCACCGTCGGCAGACCATGTACCGGCAGGACACGGTAAGCAAACATTGTCGTTTGAAGCACCCTGATTGTTTGAATACGAACCCGCACCGCAACTTGTACAAGTCGTGCTGCCCGGCGTTGTATTATATGTACCGACCGGACATATCGTACAGGTAAAGCCGAAGTCGTTGGAAGCCGTTGCTTGTTTATAACCGACATTACAGCTCTCCGGTGAGTAACATTTCAGTGAGGTATTCACGCCTCCCTTATACTGCGTCTGATTTTTCACAACATATATCGTTGTGCTTTGAGATGTCTCGCTGGCACTGGCGGCGCATCCCGTCACATCATAATATGTGCCTTCAGAACTTGTGCCGTTCAGATATGCCTTTTTGCCCGAATCATACGCAAAGTATCTTGTCAGTTTTTGAGCTGCCGTATAAGCATACGTGCCTTTACCCGTCACATTCCAACAGGTAATATCCGTCGTACCGCCTTGTTTCTTGCGTGTTTCAGAAGTATATGTGAAATACTTCGCATCCGGCTGGGTTGCATAGGCATACGTTGCGCAACTTTCAATGCGGTGATATGTCTTTGTCGTGCTGGTACCGTTCAGATAAGCAGTCTTATTTGTATAACTGAAGAATTTCGGCAATTCCGCAGTTGTGTACGCATTATCTGCCTTATCCGTCATAATCCAGCATGATTTGCCGTTATTATACGCATCCAACGGACGTTTGGTAGACTTAAAGTATGTTGAATCGGGCTGAGAGGTGTACGCATATTGTGCACAACCCGTTACCTTATAGCAGCTCACACCGGCCTTCGTATCTTCGTTCACGTTCACGTAAACGCCCTTGTATTGACCGACTTTGTCATTATCAAACCAGTTGTTTGCAGCCTTACAACCTTTTGGCTTACGGCATTCCAAAGTACCTGACACTTGGCTGTCATATTCAAAAATATCGGCACTCACATCTGCAGCAGGTAACCACCCGTTGGCTGTATTACATGCTTGCAAACGATAACATGTTGTTTGTTTGCTGCCGGTGCATTTTGAATCGCTCTCATATGTGAAGTATTCAAGTTGACGGCTCTCTGCCGGAATCCAACCGGTATAGCTCGTACAAACCTTATCTTCTTTATGCCAGCAAGTTGTCGTGCTGTTACCTGTCGGCTCATCTTTTGAGGTACAGATATAGCAATTTGCATCGCAACTTGTCTCCGGGAATCCGTCGGTGGCATAATCCGCGCATCCTTTTTCAACGCATTTTGCCTCATTGGTACTAGGTGTCTTCCATCCCGTGTTACATGTAAACGAAGTATACATCTTAACCATCGGCGTACAAGCTTCACCGTCTTTAATGATTTTCTCGCACTCGCCCGTCATTGTGGCATTTTGTATATACGGATACGGATGTCCCGAACAGGCCACAACAGGTGTTGTACATACCGGCCAACCGCAAGTATTGCTTGCACATGCAACTTTCTTCTCGCATTGACGTGTGCTGCCGCCCGAAGGTTGGTTAACGATTTCACATCTGAAGCCTGTCGGACAATGTCCTTTTTCATACGGAGACACCGGATAATCGGCACATACCATTGCCTCACATCCTGTCTGATCGGCATTCTTCTTCCAACCGCCTGCCGTATCGCATTTATAGTCTTTATATTTATAAACAACTTCACAGGTATCGGTCGTCTTTGTGATGTTCTCGCATTCGTTATCGCCTTTATCAACCGTTGCATGCGGAATGTTATTTAAATATTTAAATGAAGCATCACATGTATGTAACGGCGTATTGCAATCTTCGCTTGCATCACGGTTGCAGTGTTGACTGTCGCAGCTGTCTACGCGATAGCATTGAATCGTCTTTCCGCCGGACATCTTACCCGTATGGGAGCAAGAGTGGTTTGCCGGACATTCATCCTCATTCAACGGATAATCCGAGTAATCAGCACATACCATTTTCTCGCATCCCGTTTGAGCGGCATCTTTCTTCCAACCGTTTGCCTTATCGCATACATAGTCCTTATATTTATAGACCTTCACACAAGCATCATTTGTCTTCGTAATGTTCAAGCACTCATTATCGCCCTTAGCGACCGTTGCGTGCGGGATGTTATCTAAATATTTAAATGAAGCATCGCAAGTATTCAACGGCGTCACGCATTCGGAATCCGGACCGCAGTGATCCTTATCGCAATTTTTCTTCACGAAGCATTCTTTTAACGTACCGCCGGAATATTTCATGGCACTGTTGCAATCCCAGAAAACAGGGCATTGTGTCAACGGATAATCCGGATAGTCAATACTGTTACAATCCATTTCCGTACATCCGTCTTGCGAGTTTTTCAGCTTCCAACCAAGCTCCGTCAAACATCTGAAGCTCTTATATCTCATTGCTCTGTGGTCGCAGGTATGCGTCCCTTCGCCATACATCGGATCACAACTGTTAATCATCTCGGCATGATCAATGACATTCCACGGATATGTTTCTTCCGGACAAGCATTGGTCGGTGTCTCACAGTTCGGACCGCAGTGTTGATTATCACAACCAACCGGAACATAACATCCGCTGAAAATCACATCATCTTCATCACAGGCATACCCCGGAAAAGCTGCCGTACATAAGGGTATTGTATCAAAGTAATTGATACCGTCGCATCCGCCACGCTTATAACATTGCGACTCTTCATCATATTCACACACACGTCCGGGATATCTTTCCAAACATGCCGTACTCTTATTTGCGTTGGCATCCTTCTCAAAATATCCTAAGTTTTCATTACATGCGCCTCTCATAAAACAGTTGGCACCATAAGGCTCGCACACGTGACCGACATTGTCCTCTTGGCATTCGGAATTTCCGTTGTAATATTTTGTTGAGTAATATTTATTATTGCGGTCACAATCCCCCGACACATAGCACTGTGAGGCCGCATCCTGCGTACACACACGTCCCGGAAATGCTTCCGCACAACTGCCGGCGCCTCTTTCATCATCATAATAACCAATATCGTTATTACAATAGATTTCGCCGGTATAGCAACGTCTGTTTCCTTGATCATGAGGATCAAGAGCCACCAATTCTTCTCGTACGCCCAAATAGCCCGCGACACCTTGAAGTGAATCATACGATCCGCCGGCATTATAGCACCCTGTCACTTCCACACAGTTCAGAGAATCGTTTGTAGCCTTGCCGAACTTATTCGGGGTTGCATAATATGTAAAGAGGCTCGTATCTTTATCATTAACATTTTCAAATCCGCTTGCTGTCTTACATTCACTACCCGTATGACACCATAACAAAACGTGTGATGATGAATTTTGGCATCCCGTGTCCGGTGCCTCACATATTGTTGCAATACTGGCACAAGATCTGTCCGCCGGACAAACATTCGTAGCACCTGACATTTCATAATATTGTTTTTCCGTACACGTCTGCGCTCTGCACAAACGGCAAACATGACCGCCGAAGCTCGGGTTGAAATCCGACACCAGGTTAGCCTGCACTTCACTACACACCGTATCTAATAAATATCCATCCTGACAACCTGTCGGATAATAGCATTTGATATCGCCTATCTGATAAGAACTCCATGTAAACGAATCTTTCAAATCATTATCCGTTGCAGGATCTTTTCTTTGTGATGCCCCCGATTTGCAATCCGTTGCTTTATAACAATTAAATGTTGTACCGCCGGCCTTAAATGTATATGGGCCTTCCGTCGCAAAATACTTAAAGCCCGGCATATTTTCCAGCACATACCCTGTCTTGCACTCCAGCGTTTTCACACAGCCGCCGTATTTGGATGTATCCTGATCGCATGATGCGCCTTCCGGACATGTGTCATAATAACCGGCCTCGTTATTGCATACACATTTAAAGCAATCATCAGTTCCTGATTCGCCCATTTTTTGTGCTTCGTCAATTTTCTTATATTCACCGCAAGCATTTTTATTTTCTCGTGTTGTAGATATCCATTGATCATTTACCGGACATTCCTTCACACCGCAACGAACACATTCCCCTTGCTCATCGCCCAACCAGAAATTCGCTCTTTGAGCCACATAGAAACCGGCACCCGTACATTCATTTTTCCAATCTTCTGTTGCCGTTGCATACGATGAACACGTTTTATCGTAGCAATAGTTACAGGTACTTAAAACACCTCTGAACTCCCAGCCTCCTTCATTGCCTTTCTCTCCGCAATTTGCAGCATCCGATTGATAATATGGTGTTGCGCATTCGCATGTATAACATGTTGCATCACCGTTATAACGCGTGGTTGAAGATATTCTGCGCTCACTTGTGCTACTGCTGCATTGCAATAAATCCGATGCATAATTTTCATCACACTGCAATGCTTCACATCTGTAACATGCCGTATCGCCTTTATATGCAACGAACTCATCTGTTACTTTCCAGCCTTTTTTGCCACGCACACCGCAAGTCAGCAATTCGTCATTTTGGTCTTTTGTTGCCGAACCGTACGGACACTCCGTATTAATGGCCTCGCAGTCAAAACATACATGTTCGCCGGCTTTATGACCATTCGGCGTTGATGCAAATTTCCAGCCATCAACACCGCTCGTACCGCATTGCTCTTCTTTCCATGCACCTTGGTCGCATTCTGTTTTTGCCGTATATTCATAGCAGGGATAATTTGCATTTTCACCGACTTTGCGTTGTTGTTCCGTCTCAATATACCCCTCTTTTCCGTTTACGGCTTTTTCTTCCAACCCGTAATCAGCACTGCAAGTCTTCGGTTCACATTTCTTACATGTAAATGATTCTTGGTTCAGTTTCCAACCGCCTTCCAAGCCGCATGCTTTGACATTACCGTCCACGGCGTATCCCGATGAACAAACACACTTACCGCATCGTTTACTTCCCGAAAACACTTCATCAGACCATAAAATACTTTCACGTCCCGCTTCGCAAACAGGATCCGTAGATAAATCGCCCGTACAATCTTTCGGCGTACATGAACCGCAGTTCGGCGTTGTATATGGTGCGGTCAATGCAATAGCATTCCAATTCCATGCGCCGTTACCGTGCTCGGCTGCGCTACAATCATTTTCATAATATCCCGTACCGCAACTCGTAACCACATAGCAACCGCTTGCCTTATCAATTTCACATTCATATCCCATCGGACATCCGCCGGCCTGTAATGATGAATAATAACCGGCACCTGCTTCCTGACAACTCAAACAAGCAAAGCATTCGCCGTTGTCAGCCAAGGTAAACACACCAAGCTCACCGATACCGCCGTCTGCCGTGGAACCGCATTTTTTACCTGCCGTATAACTGCGCCAACGTGTATTTCCGCCATGTTTATACGCACATTTCTGATCGGCAGTCTTCGCCGTACAGAGATAGCAATCTGTCATAAACACAGATTGTGCGGCATCAAAATATTTAACTTCGGATGAATTTTGCGTTGCAGCATCACATGATGCCTGACCGCCCATATCGCTGCAACTGTTTGTCAAACATTGGAAACAGTCGTTGTCACCCGACTTTTTACCGGTTTTGGAACCTAATTTCCAATACTCGGCACTTGCTGTTTTTGTTGCGCATCCTGCCACATTTATTGCCGATCCGTCGGCACAACGTGTCGGTTCACACATCTTACATACCTGACCGTTGTCTTTATGTGTCAGGTGCTCCACCAACGTGTAGCCCTCAGGGCATGAATCCAAACCGGTTTGCCATTCGTCCGGACACCCTGTATGCATACATTTTCCGTTTTCCAAAGTATAGCCGTTCGTCTCACGACAGGCAACAGCCGTAAACTTACTTGTACCGCATCCCGTACATTCTCTGATATCTTTTTCAAAAACACCTTCGCTGAACACACCGCCGTTTGTTTTATCCACAACGTCATTCTTTGCAAATCCTTCACATGTATTCGTACACGTTAAATATTTTCCGTTACAGCACAGACCGCCCAATTCCGCCGTTCCGGCCGTCGCCACATCATAAATACAAGCTTCCGGAGCATTACATTGACATTGCGTACAAGTCAGACCGCCGCGTTGTATCACATTATTATATATATCCTTTGCTTCCAAAAGTTCCCAATAATTACCTCTGCCGCATGCGGCAACATCGTGTTTGGAAACGTCAAATCCCGTCGGACAATCAGATTCAACACAAACATTATCATTTAAATCGTAACCTGCTTCGCACAGCGTAATTTCGCAGACTTTACCGTAGTCACAGGCAACATATTCGTTTTTCTGCACGGCATGCGCATCGTTACATGCGTCTGCGCTGGCATTTTCAGGGGCATTGGAGTAACATCTCTTGTATTTTCCGTTACAACACAAATCTGCCGCATCCAATCTGCCGTCTCTGTTTTTATTTTCAATTGTCCACGGACATTCTTCATCACCGTTTTCATTTGTTGTATCGCAAACACATTTTGTACAGCTTTTATCACCGCTGACAACAAATCCTCCCAGCCCATCTTTTTGCACATCAAGCGTCCAACCGATAGCGCCTTTATATCTACCGTTATTTTCGCATTCGCCAACTCTTTGTATGTTCTCGTTATATCCGTTCAAAACATCACACGCCTGAGCTTCGCAAACGCCGTTTTTCAGTTCATATCCCGGCTGACAGCTCGTCACGGTATAATATACCTTACCGCATGATTCACATTTGTTATACGAACTTTGATGCGGGTCTAATGTTGCCGAACCGACACACAAGTTTTTACATGTCTTGAAGTAACCGTTGCAACATTTGTTTGAAACTTGTCCTTGTCCCGCATAAACCGCTACATGCTCTCCATTGTCAAACTGGAGCATTGTTGTATCTTGAGCACGCATCGTATAATAGCAGTTTTCATCTGAATCCGAATCAAGCTCTAACGAGCATGTGCATCTTGCACAAATCTCTCCGCCGCTCATTTGAATTTCATTATCAACCTTCTCCACATCCCATTCGGCATTTAACGATTGACAATATTTCTCCGTCACACCCGGCACATATCCTTCGGAACATCCGGCAACTTCACAAGTCGTTCCTCTGAAAACATATCCCTTTTCGGCATCACATTCCGACACCTTATAGCATGTCGTAATAGCGTCTATATCTTCCACACAGGCCGTTGCCCCAGGGTTTGCTTTAATACAGGTTTCCGCATCTTTGTAACATGATTGGAAATTACAGCTCATGAAATTTTTATCAAACGGACATCTGACACCTTCTTCTCCGGCATTGTTTGTCCCATACGGGCATCTGCCTTCCGGTGCATATACGTAGCCTAATCTTTCGCAGTCATAAGTCACCTGCTCGGCAGCGCCGCAATATGTTGCCGCCAAATTGATAAAGCCCAAATTTTCACACGAAACCTCTTCGCACTTTGAGCAAACTTCTCCGTCATGGTTTCTTTTACTTTGAGCCCTGGCTTCGGAACAAGCATCGTTTCTGTCGGCACAACCGTTCGGACTCCATCCCTCCTTCACATTGCAACTGCATTCCTCATAATACGTAAATCCGTCCTGACCTGTGCATTTGTGCTCATCGCCGGCAGGAGCCTCCAAACCGTCTTCATGACGGCAAATGAATGAATATTTATCTTCACAGGCGCATTCTTTGTAATAAACTTCGCCGTTCGGCAAAATACAAACACCCTCTCCGTTTGGCCCGACGACACCGCGCGCGTGCAATAAATTCCGGCTTGGATCATCTTTACAATAGCCGAAACCGTCGCCTTTGTATTGATATTCCGGTGCGCATTTAACATACTTTGCGGCGCATCCGCACTCTTCCGTATAACCCTCTAAGCATTGATATTCGGGGTGATCTTCAAATTTGTACGTGTCCTTACGGCAATAGCACATGTAATAGGTTTTGCCGTTATTTGTACAGCTCAGTTGTTCCTGACCGGGCAGACAGGGAACGGTCTGGTCAAACCCGCGACATCCCTCATATTGCGCGGCCTCATCGTCCGACAAGCAATATTCGTCGCCGCCGAAAACACTCGGCAGAAAACACACTTTCGCCCGCGCGGAAAAAGGCGACAACATCGCGCTCAACAACAAGAACACACAAATCTTACGCATTGCAATACGTCCTAAAAAAAATTTTTTCTCTGGTCCAGAATAAACCTAAAAACAAATCTCGTCAAGGTTTTTCTCTGTTATTATAAAACATTTCTTATGTTTTTTGTATGAATGTTTTGTTAAAATTTTTATTATATGAACTGATTTTTGATTTTCCGCTTGCATTTTGCTTTTTTCGGTTTTAATAATACCAAGCAACCTTAATTTTCAGAGGAAAACATGAACGAATATCGCACACATACTTGCGGACAGCTCCGCGCAACGGATATCGGCAAAACGGTTTTGATTGCCGGTTGGATTCACAGAAAACGCAATTTAGGCAATTTATGCTTCGTTGATTTACGAGATCATTACGGCATCACGCAGTGCGTGTTTGATTCTTCCTCAGATTTGTTTGAAACGGTTCAAAATCTGCGTCCCGAAAGTGTTATCGGCATTCAGGGCGAAGTCATTGCGCGCGAAAGCGTCAACAAAAACATCCCGACCGGTGACATTGAAATCAAGGCTCAACAAATCGTTATTCATTCCGAGGCTGATATGTTACCTTTTCAGGTCGCATTTGAAGATGATTCTCCCGAAGAACTGCGATTAAAATATCGTTTTCTTGATTTACGTAAAGAACGTATTCACAACAACATTATCCTGCGCTCAAAAGTTATTCGTCGTATGCGTGAGTTGATGATTGAACAAGGTTTTACCGAATATCAAACGCCGATACTGACGGCATCTTCGCCTGAAGGCGCACGTGATTTTCTTGTGCCTTCCAGAATCAATCCCGGAAAATTTTATGCTCTGCCGCAAGCGCCTCAACAATTCAAACAGCTTTTGATGGTATCTGGCTTTGATAAATATTTCCAAATCGCACCGTGTTTCCGAGATGAAGACCCGCGTGCCGATCGCAGTCCCGGCGAATTTTATCAGCTTGATATGGAAATGTCTTTTGCCACACAAGAAGACGTTTTTGCCGTCATGGAACATACCATGGGCACAATCTTTGAAGAATTTTCAAACGGCAGAAAAGTTTCCAAAGCGCCTTTTGAGCATATTCCGTTCAAAGAAGCCATGCTCAAATACGGTTCTGATAAGCCGGATTTGCGCAATCCGCTCATCATTCAGGATGCCACAAATCTCTTTTTATCATCAGGCTTTGGTGTGTATGATGCCAAAGTTCAATCCGGCGAAAAAATTCGCGCCATTGTTCTGCCGAATGCAGGCGATAAACCGCGTTCGTTTTTTGATAAGTTGGATGCATATGCAAAAGAAAACAACATGGGCGGTATCGCATATATTGCATTTTCAAACACCGGCACAAAGGGCTTATCAAAAATTTTAGGCGATGATAAAGTCGCAAACATCAAACAGGCTTTATCTGTCGGCGAAAGTGATGCCGTTATCTTTACCGCGGGTCCCGAAAAACCTGTCAGTAAATTTACGGGATTGTTGCGTAACAAACTCGGACATGAACTTGATTTGTTTGAAAAGGATGCTTTTCGTCTTTGTTGGATTGTAGACTTCCCGTTTTATGAAGAAAACGAAGAAACGGGTGCCGTTGAATTTTCGCACAATCCGTTTTCCATGCCCCAAGGCGGTATGGAAGCCTTATGCACAAAAAATCCTTTAGACATTCTCGCTTATCAATATGATTTGGTTTGCAACGGTGTGGAGCTGGCATCCGGCGCCGTACGAAATCACAAGCCAGAAATCATGTATAAAGCCTTTGAAATTGCAGGATACAGCCACGATGTTGTTGACACCAAATTCGGTGGTATGATTAATGCCTTTCACTACGGCGCACCGCCGCACGCGGGTGCTGCCCCCGGTGTTGACCGCACGGTCATGTTGCTTTTAGATGAGCCTATCATCCGTGATGTTATTATATTCCCGCTCAACGGCAAAGCACAAGACTTGTTGATGCAGGCACCGAATACGGCTTCCGAAGAACAGTTAAAAGAGCTTCACATCAAGCTTGATTTGCCTGAAGAAAAGTAATCTCTTTAAGATGTTTCAAACGCCGATACAACAACTGTTCGGCGTTTTATCCGTAGCAAACAAAAGCGTGTGTTTTAAACATTAAAAACACAGAAAAAAGAGAAACAATTATGTAAGTTTTGTTAAAGAAATATTGCATTTTTGCTTTCTTTGCTTTCTTTTCTTGACAATCTTATGTTTTTTTAATAAATTTTAAAGTACCGTCGTATTATACTGAAAATACGACTGGATTTCATAAGGAAAAAACGCCATGGAAAATGAAGCAAAAACATTGAAAATTGAGCAAACGAAGGACAACGATGTCTTAACTTGTCATCTTTCCGGTTGGCTTGATCCGAACACATCGCCGGAGTTTGTAAGCAGCGTTGACTTAACGAATATTAAAACGCTTATCTGCGATATGAAAAATGTTGAATACGTGTTTTCTGCCGGTTTGCGTGCTTTTCTGCAACTTTATAGAACGATGGAAGAATCAGGCGGTAAAATTGTACTTATCAATGTTTCCGATTCCATTCGCTCCGTTTTTGAATATACGGGTTTTGGCAGTATTTTAGAACCTAAAGCATGACAACGTCTTCAAAATCGCATTATTTTGCCCCTTCATCGGCATTTAATCTTGTGACGGGCATTTTGGTTTGTGTTTTTTTGCTTTTTTCGGAATATTTTTTCTTCCGTAATGTTTTATTCACATCTCAACTTTTAAGCGAGCCGATAGATGGCAGGCTTTGCATGCTTGTTACCGAACATTGGTGGCAATTTCTGCAAGGTCACGAAAAATTCAATGAACTTGCCATGTTTTATCCCCATAAAAATGTCTTAAGCTATACGGATATGTTTTTCTTATTCGGCATGATTCATTCTTTTTTCCGTATGCTCTCTTTTGATATGTTTGATGCTTTCAAATACACCCTTGTTTTGGTCCATCTTGTCGGAACTTTTGCCTGTTTTTATTTTTGTTTCAAAAAACTCAAAATTTCCGTTATTTGGAGCCTCTTTGCAACCGTTGCTTTTTCTTTTTCTCATACTTACGCGCTCTTTTGCATGCATCCTCAACTCATTGCCGTCAGTTTGCTTCCCGTCATGGCGATTTTTTTGTTTGATTTTTTCAATTCTTATCTGAACGGCAAAATCAATAATCGCAGCGCTTATTTGTTTATCACGTCCTTTGCTCTGCTTATTTCAAATTCGTGGTACATTGCTTTTTTCTTGGTTTTATTTACCCTGATTTTTACCGTTATATTTTTGTTTCTTCTTTTGATTTATCGTATTCGTTTTGATTTTATTTTCACATTTATCAAAAAAATGTGGCCGCATCTCATTCGTTATGT
>Ga0265299_10005382_pt1 | contig 11868 bp, 9 predicted proteins | sample AusTroGonzalo_MG_4_FD_193485 | JGI IMG/M metagenome (GOLD analysis project Ga0265299, IMG submission 193485) | Bovine rumen microbial communities from tropical cattle in Woodstock, Queensland, Australia - Gonzalo_02 | ecosystem: Host-associated > Mammals > Digestive system > Stomach > Rumen ...
CACCATTGTGCGAATAGATACACCTTATATAAATAATTATTCTTATATTTGCCGCCGAAATCAATAAAGTCTAAATATGTCCATTACAGAATTCTTCCATGCGGCCCCCGTGCTCGCCTCCACCCTCGCTGCGGCTTATATAGTCCTCTGGGGTATATTCATTCATGTATTATACAAGTTGTATAAAAGCTAATCAATTTAAAACGCAATAAACGATATGAGAACAAAAACATTAACCAAATTCAAAAGCCAAGTCCTCACCCTCGTGCTGACGATAGTAGCACTGGCAGTGGGACAGAGTGCATGGGCGCAGGACGTTACAGGTACTGGCGCAGAGAATGATCCCTACGTGGTTTATTCGTGGACTCAACTGAAAGAAAAGATGGCGGAGGGCGGCTACATCCGGCTGGGCGCCAACGTCACAGACCCAGATAAGTCGAGCAGCAGTTACCTGAGTGTTCCTTCGGGCGTGACTGTGACGCTCGACCTCGCAGGCCACACTATCGACCGCGGGCTGACTTCCGCAACGAGTTATGGCTACGTCATCAACCTTGTCGGTACGTTGACCATCAACGACAGCAGCAGTCCCAGCACTGGCACCATCACTGGCGGCTGGAACAGCAGCGGCTATGGTGGCGGCGTAAACATCAGCGGCGGCGGCTCGCTCACGCTGAATGCCGGCACCATCAGTGGCAACAAGGTGGATAGAACCAGCGGCGAGGCCAAGGGCGGCGGCGTCTTTGTCGGAAATAATGCCACCTTCACCATGAACGGCGGCTCTATTACCGGCAACTCGGTAAGCACGTCATCTTCAACAGCAAATGGTGGTGGCGTATATATCAATAGCTATAATAGTAAATACGGCACATTCAATATGAACGGTGGAACCATCAGCGGCAATAACGTTACGGGTAACGGATCCTCAGTGCAGGGTGGTGGCGTATATATTGACAATAGATCGACTGTAGGAAAATTCAACCTCTCCGGCAATTGCACCATCAGCAGCAACACGGTCAATAACCAAGACATCGAATCGGTGAACAACGTCTATGTCTCTTCCAGCACAGTTATCAATCTTACCGCCGCGCTCGACGCTTCGACGCGCATCGGTGTTACTGCCGATGCAGGTCAGACCGTCACCAACGGTCTCAGCGGCAAAGGTATTTTGACCAACTTCACCAGCGACAACTCCGTGCTGGAAATATACGCCAACGAGGTAAGGGTAGCCACTGTCGAGGAAGTCAAGGCTAAAGCACCCACCTGCACCGAGATTGGCATCTCGCAGGACTGTTGGCTGATGGGTGGCCATTACTATAGCGACCAGGCATGCACCAACGAAATCAATCCCGTCATCCCTGCCTTAGGACACGACATGACGCACCACGAAGCTATGGCAGCTACGGCGGATGCCTTCGGCAACGTGGAGTACTGGATGTGCTCGCGCTGCGGTAAGTATTTCTTGGACTCGGAGGGTAACAGCCAGACCACTCTTTGGGATGTCACCACACATGACTACGGCGTAAAATATATCGACGAGCAGGGTGTTGCACAAACCTGCACCGACTTTACTTTCATTACGAGCAGCGACGAGCAGTACAATAACTACGGCGCAAAGAACGAAACCAAATGGTACGTCGTTTACGGCGAGGTAACAATTAACGGTCAGCTAAAATTCCTTAATGCCAATACCAACCTCATCCTGATGGACGGCGCCAGCCTCACTGTTGATGTGTCCACATTTGAAGCCATATACGCCAATGACGGCACTCTTACCATCTACGGGCAGAGTGGCGGAACCGGCAGTATTAGCACCCAAAGCACCAGCAGCAATTTTGGGTATGGAATCAGGACTGCTAGCGGATTTACCATTAATGGAGGCAGCGTCACTGCCACCGGCATTAATAATGGCATCTATTGTTTTTCTTTTTTTACTGTCAATCGGGGTAGCGTCACTGCCACGGGCAATAGTAATGACGGAATATATGCTAACTCTGTAACGATTAATGGTGGCAGCGTCACTGCTACAAGCCATTCAACAGACAATGATGACTTTGGCATCAATGCTAGTTCCATTACACTCGGATGGACTTCTCCCACCGACCGTATCATCGCCAGTTCTTTTGGTAAAAAATATAACAATTGCAGCCTAAATATCGCCACCGGCCAGTATCTCTACACCGGAACGGAGGTTGTCAGCGGCACCGTCACCGACCTCACAAAAGTGAATGGCAAGACCCTGCAGCCCGCCGTGAAGCTGACCCTCGACACAGGCATCACCGCCACTGGCACCAATGTCTTCACACAAACCGACGGCACCTTCGCTCTGCCTGGCGCGACAGTGACATTAGGTCATGGCGACCGCGAGGGCTACACATTCAATGAAGGCAGTTACACCGTCACCGATGCTGGCTCTACCCCCGTCAACGTGACCGAGACCAACGATGTCTATTCTTTCACCATGCCTGCCAGCGACGTCACCGTCACGGCCAACTTTACGACTATACCTTGGGCGGGCAGCGGTACGGAGGACGATCCCTACGTGATTCAATATCCCAGCCAGCTCGACCTGCTAGCCACGAACGTGAATGGTGGCGAGAGCTATGACGGCATATATTTCGTTTTGGCTAACGACATCACCTACACGCACACCACCGACTGGGACGATGCCACCAGTACCGAGAACAACTATACGCCCATTGGCGGCTCCTATAACAACAGTAGTCGTTCCTTCCGCGGCACCTTCGATGGCCAGGGCCACACCATCAGCGGCATCCGCATTTACCGGGCCGGCAACGAGTACGTTGACGAATATCTGGGCCTCTTCGGCTCGGTCGATGACGGCACCGTGAAGAATGTTACCGTCAGCGACATGCGCATCACCGGCTATTCTTATGTCGGCGGCATCGCGGGCGAGAATTATGGCGGTGGCAAGATTGTGAACTGCCACGCCATTGCCACCGTCACCCTCCACGCCCTCCGTGATGGCGCCTATAACTTTGGCGGCATTGTGGGATGTCATTATCAGAATAATAGTGGTGGTTTCATCAGCGGCTGCTCCAGTGCCGTCACCCTCACCGTCACCGGTAGTCCGACCCTGTGCCAGGCCTTCGGCGGCATCGTGGGCGAATGCGACGGTGACATGCGCAACTGCCTCGCCGAGGGAGTCAAGCTGCCCGGTATCCATTACCACGACGATAACAACAACAATGATGCCTCTGGCGCCATCGCCGGCACCATGTATCAGAGCCATGCCATTACAGACAATTATTACAGTGGATGCTATCTAGGCGGCACACCGACCGCGAGCGGCATCGGAGTGGGTTACGATAACAACAACACTTACACCCGCCACGACGTCACGAGTTTCGAAGACAATAGCATCACTTACACCAATTGCGCCGTGCCCGCCGCCACGCTGCGCACCCTCACTGTAGGCACGGGCATATACGCTGCCGGCAGCGTCATCCCGAACGCCAACGGCACTTACAGCGTCATTCCCGGCACCGAAGTCACCCTGGGCTACAATGGTATGGTAACCACCTACCAGCTGGCCACCTATAGCCTTGACGGCACGCCGCTGAGGGGCAACACCTTCACCATGCCCGACGCCGACGCCACCGCCGCCGTCAACGTCGTCACCATCTGGAATACCGATCATGAGGCAGACGGAAGTGCCGAGAAGCCCTTCATCATCAGTACCACCTGGGAACTCGACGAACTGGCAAGACGCGTCAATAACGGCACCGGCGACCCCAATGCCGAGACGGGATACAACGGCAAGTACTTCGAGTTGGGCGATAACATTACCTACAGCACCGTTGGTATCGGCGAAACCGAGAGCAACTACGCGCCCATCGGCAACGTGGATAAGGAGTTCAACGGCAACTTCGACGGCAAGAACAAGACCGTCAGCGGCATCCGCATCTACCGGAACGGCGACGAGGACGTTGACAAATATCTGGGGCTATTCGGCAATTTAGAAGACGGTACTGTGCAGAACGTCACCGTCAGTGATGCGCTTATCACAGGCTACTCTTGCGTCGGCGGCATTGTGGGCTATAATTATTGCGGCACCGTCAAGAACTGTCTCGCCCTCGGTGTCAATGTCACCGCCGACGATTATGTCGGTGCCATTGTGGGCTCTAATTCGACGAACACCTCTCTCGGCCAAAACTATTACAATGGCTGCACCGTAGGCACCGCCACCACCGGCATCGGCTGTAACGGTGTAGACATCACCGACAACGACGGAGCAGTGATGGCTTTAGCCTTGTACGACAATGGTGCCAAGGCAGAAGGTAATGCGACAAGCATTGATGCCCAAAGTGGTAATACACTTCCAACCCTGCTCTATGGTCGCACCCTGACTAAGGATCAGTGGAATACGCTATGCGTACCGTTCAACCTCAGTAGCGCTCAGATAGAAAACATCTTTGGAGCAGGAACATTGGTGAAGACGTTGAGCGGCTACGCAAACGACGGCACGACGGTGACCATCACCTTTGCAAGTGCTGATGAGATAGTGGCTGGCAAGCCCTACATCATCATGCCTGTAAATACCGTAGCGAACCCCGTATTCAGCAACGTCGTCATCGATAATACGATGCGCGATGTGGCAGTGACTGGCGCTACGTTCAAGGGTACCTACGGCCCCACAGTACTGACAGCCAACGACAAGAAGAGGCTGTTCTTGGCTAACAATAAGCTCTGGTACCCAACGGCTGACGTGACCGTAAGAGCCTGCCGTGCATACTTTGTGCTGGATAACGATGTTCAGGCTCGCGAGTTCATACTGGACTTCGGAGACGAAACAACAGGAGTTAGCGCTTCGCTAGTGAATAGTGAAGAGAGAATAGTGAATAATGAGTTATGGTATACTCTGGATGGTCGCAAGCTTAGCAGCAAGCCGACCCAGAAGGGCGTATATATCCATGGAGGTAAGAAACATGTAATCCGCTAAGGACAAATATATTCTAAGGAGTTAAGGAGTAAAGGAGTTGCTAACGCAAAGAAAAAACTCCCCAACTCCCAAACTCCTTAGACAGAAATAAAAAAGAAAGAATATGAAAAAGCAATATATCAAACCCTCGATGGAGGTGGTAACAATCAAGATCAACCAGCAACTGCTGACACTTAGCGACCCTGGATACGGAGGTGGCGGAAACGCAGACCCACAGGCTCCCGGCTTCGACTGGGTCGACAAAGCCTACGAATTCGGTGGCTGGGACTTGGAAACTGAATGATGGATGAAGGCTTAAGTCTGATGTTAGAATTCAGAGTTCCCAATATCTAGAGAGATGCATGTCCGCAACGTCGTGCATCTTTTTTTTTGCTACCCTTAATACTTACAATTGCTACTATTAATAGTTGCAATTGTAAGTATTAATACTTGCAGTTGCGGATATTATTGGTATTTTTTTATAAAAATAAGGGAAATTATAACGTTGTTTGCTCTTTTTTTTGTACCTTTGTATCTGCAAACGGGGATTCGGGAAATACCGATGATTACTTTATATAAGAGCTATTACATAGCTCCTATCCTATAAATAGGAGCTATAAAAATAATTGTATGGTATAAGCCTAACGGCTTAGTAAAATGACTTGCGGTGGTGCCCCTAATGAGGGGGCACACCGCGAAAAGAATTTTAATGAAGATGCAGAAGGAAGATATAGCACTGGGCGCTACAGGTGCCAGAAGCTACGAGCGCCGCTGGCGCGCAAAGAAACTGTCGTGGAACGCTATTGGCAAGCTATGGTACCTGCTCTACGGTGCCTTCGAGTATATGGACGAGGTGACACTCTGCTATCCGCAGGAGAAGTATAACAAGTTGCGTACTGCCCTGGGATTCAAGCAGGACTCCGAACTTGTTGAACTTGTTGAATCAGCAGACGCATTCCGTATTGTACGCAATAAGGACACAGGCGAGATGGTAGCCTTCATGACGCCTATGGTTCCCGACAGGTTTGTGGCAACTGCCAATCAGGAGATTGTGGAGCCGAAGACTGACAGCGAGGTGTTCTACTGTAAGGCTAATGCACTGGCAAACGGCAATGACCGTGACAAGATTGCCGAGAACCTGCATGTCCATAAGAACAGTATCAACATGAAGATGCTGTTGGCTGGCAACGTCCCCAAGTTTCACACAATGCCCAATGAAGAGGCCATTAACCGCATGAAAAACGGATTCAATAAGATGTTCGGCACGCCAGAACTACGCAAAATCTACTTTGGTGAGTTCCTCTACCACTACCAGCGTAAGTATCATGTCGGAGAGATACGGGCAGAGGAGGTGCTGGCCTGTTATCTCGTCAATCACCTGACAAGGCACATGGCCTGTCGTGTGGGCATTGAGAACTGGCCTGGGGAGGCCATCGCCCAATGGGTGAAGAACTATTTCGGCCCCAGAAAGCTGGAATTCGTCATAACCGAGGCCCACGACCTTTTTCACAAAAATCTCCAAAAAGGTCGTTGATTTAGTAAATCATTGATTTACTGCAAGCAACTCTTTGCTTTACTGCCAGCAACTCTTTGCTTTGCTATTGGTAAATCAATGGTTTGCTCTATGACATTCGTCACTTTTTCCCGTCGCAGGCCTCAAACCCTTATGTACAGGGCGTTTGTTGAGTGGTGGTAGATTGGTGGTAGATGGTAGATAAAAGCGAATTAAAAGAAAACCATTAAAACCCTGAGTTGTGCTGCAATGCTTTATAAGCATTTGTTATAAGCCATCGTGCAAGTTCTGCTCAAGCAAGCTTGGCAGTCCTTGCCCGAAAACTTATAACAGCCTACGGCTATGCAGCACAATTCAGAAAAACAATAAAAACCATTTATACGTGTAGTATCTTGTATCGCGCAGCTTACCGTAAAGCGCAGCCGGTTTTTTAGCGATAGCGAGGTTTTCTTGGTTTTCTTTAATATCTCCTGCGCTTTCAACTCTCTATTGGCCTCCGAGATGCGAGAAGTAGTCGATGATGTCATCCCACGTCTTAAACGTATCGGACCCATACTCAAGGAGCGTGGCCATGGTGTCACCCTCCTTCCTCTGACTGATCAGGTAGTCGCCATACAGCAGGTCGCGACGGTAGGTGTAGATGGTGTGGCGCCAGGCAGGTACGTTGATGTACTCTTCGAGCCATGAGGCCGTCTCTGGCTGTGGGGCATCGGTCACGAAATAGACGTCGTAGTGTTCTATCAACAGGCGTACGGCCTTCTGTACTGATGAGGCCGGCTTTTGACAATTGACAATTGACAATTGAGAATTGACAATTAAGGATGGACAATGGAACATGGTCTCTATACCTATATATATTATAGGACGCTGACGATGGCGCTGCTGGTCGTCTATCCAACGAATGACGGGCATCACGCTGTGCATGTAGCTTTGGTCGTCCATGCGGTGCTCGCCGTGGAAGTGGGTGGCCTGCGGGTAGTGCTGGCAGAACATGTCGAAGGTGTCCACCAGGTCGTCGCGGTCGCCAAAGAGTCCCCACACGTGCTGGCAGTCGTCGTCGGTCAGTCCCTCGAAACGCTGTTCGGACACCTCGCGATAGGCCTTTACCAGAGCTTTGTCGACATAGAATTCCTGAACACCGTCCAGACGCGGATTCTGGAACTGCTGCGTGCCCGTCATGCCGTGGGCCTTCATGGTTTCGGCAATCTCAAGGGCAGGATTGACGCAGATGCGGTCGAAGCCACGTAACTGCTCGGCATACATGCCGCCCATGGACGTGCCGATGATGAGGTCGGGATGCTCCTCGTCGCAGATGCGGTGGAGTAGGGCGATGGCCTCGTGCGGGTCGACGGGCAGGTCGGGAGCAATGACACGGGCCTGCGGCATGACTGTGCGCAGACGTGTGACGGTGCCTGACTGGCCACTGGATCCGAAACCGTGGCAGTAGAGCAGTGTCTTGCCGGCCATGAGGTCGGGGAACTGCTTGACGTATGGATTCTCTGTTGTCATATCTGTCTTCTTTTTTTCTTGTGTGCTGCAAAGGTACTATTTTTTTTATAAATAGATTAAACCTTCGGACGTTTTTTTAGTCTAAGAAAATGCTATAGAACTTAAACAACTGTACAATTGTTTTAAAACAACTTATGAAAAAACTATTTTTGCCGCTTCTGCTCTTGGTAGCAGTGTCTGCTCATGCAGCAGAAAATCCCGTGTTAACTATCGAAGGTGGTAAGGTTCAGGGCGTCTTGGCCGACGACCATCCTGACGTGTTTGTCTATCGTGGCATCCCCTATGCTGCACCTCCCATCCGTGAGAACCGTTGGAAGGCGCCGCAGCCCGTAGTGCCCTGGAAGGGTGTGAAGATTTGCGACACCTTTGGTCGCCCGAGCTATCAGGCCATCCAGTACACTGGTGGCTACTATACGGAGTGGGGCTATGGTAAGGAGGCTGCCTTCAGTGAGGACTGCCTGTATCTGAACGTATGGACCAAGGCTCCTGGCAAAGTTGGCAAGAAGCTGCCCGTAGCACTGTGGATTCACGGTGGTGGCTATCGTGAGGGCTTCGGCTCTGAGCCCGAGTTCGACGGACAGGAGTGGGGTGCCAAGGATGTGGTGTTGGTCTCGATCAACTACCGCCTGGGCATCTTCGGATTCCTCTGTCACCCGGCACTGGCTGAGGAGAGTCCCAACAAGGTTTCCGGCAACTATGGTATCCTGGACCAGATTGAGGCCCTGAAGTGGATTAAGAAGAATATCGAACAGTTTGGTGGCGATCCCAACAACGTGACCATCTTCGGACAGAGTGCCGGTGGCGGTAGCGTTCGTACCCTCTGCGAGAGTCCGTTGGCTCGCGGTCTGTTCCACAAGGCCGTCATTATGAGTGCCCAGGGACTGAGCATCCCTAACCCCAACGGTGGTGGTATGATGGGTGGCCGCTATAGTGGTGGTTCCATCGAGGATGCAGCCAATAACGCCAAGAAGATGTTTGACTGGGCCGGCATGACCGACTTGCAAAAAATGCGTCAGGCCTCTACCGAGACCGTCTTCGCACTGCCGACACTCTATCAGCAGGTGAACAACCCCGCCCCACAGGGTGGTGGCTTTGGAGGTATGATGCGCATGGGTATGGGCTTCATGCCGATGATTGACGGCTACGTCAGCAAGAAGAGCTTCGACGATGCAACGCGTGAGGGAACCCTGGCCGACGTGCCTTATATGATTGGCTTTACCCTGAACGATATGGGCAACATGTCGCCCAACATTGCCGAGTTCTGTAAGGTTCGCGACCAGAAGGGCGGCAAAGCCTGGGCTTACGAGTTTGCCCGTCCGTTGCCCGACGACGGCAGTCATCCCGAGGTGACGCAGCGATTGAAGGGTGCTTTCCACTCCAGCGACCTCTGGTTCGTGTTCAAGAGCCTGAAGCACTGCTGGCGTCCTTGGACCAAGGGCGACTGGGACCTGAGCGAAAAAATGCTGACTGCATGGACCAACTTCGCCAAGTATAGCGACCCCAACGGTCCTAAGGGTGGCGTATGGAAGCCCTGTACTGAGAAGAATCCTAAGTTCATGGTGTTCAAACTGAACAACAAGGATGCTGAGGCTTCTGTATATGGTGAGCCCGAGATTGCTCCTCAGGCTCAGGGCGGCTTCGGCTTCGGCGGTTTCCCCGGCGGCGCCAGACCAACCCCCGGTAATACCCCCGGTAATAACCCCAGAAGATAACGGAAATGGTATTATTCTTTAAAACCCTGTTCGCAGGAATCAAAGAAGGTGCTATCGCAGCGTGGTACGACTTGCGGTGGTACCTTCTTACTATGGCTATCGTATTGGTAGTCTACCTACTTTACTCAACATTGAAAGCTAAAAAACATTAAATAATGTTATAAAGTAGCTTTTTACTATTGGGTATTCCATTTAAAATATGTACCTTTGCACCCGCAAAAGTGCCCATTGCGCTGGCTGAATAGCTATCAAAGCACTGAAAAAGAGCGACTTAGTCTTCGAAAAGGAAGATGTAGTTCGTTTCTTTATGTGTGTGCTCTAAAAATTAGAGTGGCAAAATGACACTGATGCAAAATGAGAGAATTACATTATTAAATAACATTATTATTAAATTTTTAAACTGAAATGCCAGGATTAATTGGAAGAAAAATCGGAATGACTTCCGTTTTCAGTGCCGACGGTAAGAATGTACCGTGCACTGTTATCGAATGTGGTCCTTGTGTTGTTACTCAGGTGAAGACCGTCGAGAAGGACGGCTATGCTGCTCTTCAGCTCGCCTACGGTGAGAAGAAGGAGAAGAATACCACTCAGGCAATGATGGGTATCTTCAAGAAGGCAGGTACAACACCAAAGGCCCACTTGGCCGAGTTCAAGTTTGACGAGGAACACAACCTCGGAGACGTGATCACCGTAGAGCTGTTCAACGACACAGAGTTTGTTGACGTTGTAGGCACCTCTAAGGGTAAGGGTTTCCAGGGTGTTGTTAAGCGCCACGGTTTTGGTGGTGTGGGTCAGAGCACTCACGGTCAGGACGACCGTCTGCGTAAGCCCGGTTCTATCGGTGCTTGTTCTTATCCCGCCAAGGTGTTCAAGGGTATGCGCATGGGTGGCCAGATGGGTGGCGACCGCGTGACCACGCAGAACCTGAAAGTGTTAAAGGTAATTCCAGAGCACAACCTTCTGTTGGTGAAGGGTAGCTGCGCTGGTTGTAATGGTTCAACTGTTTTAATTGAGAAGTAAGCTATGGAATTGAACGTATTGAATATCAAAGGTCAGGAGACCGGACGTAAGGTTACGTTGAACGATGCTATCTTCGGCATTGAGCCAAACGACCACGTCATTTATCTGGATGTTAAGCAGTATCTCGCTAACCAGCGTCAGGGTACAGCTAAGGCCAAGGAGCGTTCAGAGCATGCAGGTTCTACCCGCAAGCTGGGTCGCCAGAAGGGCGGCGGCGGTGCTCGCCATGGTGATATCAACTCACCTCTGCTGAAGGGTGGTGGCCGCGTATTCGGTCCTACACCTCGTGACTACGGTTTCAAGCTGAACAAGAAGGTGAAGGCACTGGCTCGTAAGTCAGCTCTGTCTTACAAGGCTCAGGAGAACGCCATCATCGTTGTTGAGGACTTCGAGTTCGAGGCTCCCAAGACGAAGGAGTTCATCGCTATGACCCAGAACCTGAAGGTTGACGGCAAGAAGCTGTTGGTGGTTCTGCCCGAGTCAAACAAGAATGTATATTTGTCGTCTCGTAACCTGCAGAAGTCTGAGTGCATCATCGCTGCTAACGTGAACACCTACAAGGTGCTGAACGCTGACGTGATGGTAGTGACTGAGAAGTCGCTGGAGGTTATCAACGGTGTGTTAAACAAGTAAAATAGAGGAGACTAAAGATATGGCATTTATTATTAAGCCTCTGATTACAGAGAAGATGACAAACATCACCGAGAAGTCGTCGGTTGACCGCACTTTCAAGTGCAAGACCGGTGCTCATCGTGGTGAAGAGGTGACCAAGAAGGCTCAGCCTAAGTATGGTTTCATCGTGAAGCCCGAGGCTAACAAGATTGAGATCGCCAAAGAGGTGGAGTCTCTGTACAATGTGACAGTTATCGATGTGAACACGGCTCGTTATGCCGGTAAGCGCTCAAGCCGCTATACCAAGGCAGGTCTCGTGAGAGGTCACAAGAACGCGTTCAAGAAGGCAATCGTTACTCTTAAGGAGGGCGACAGCATTGATTTTTATAGCAATATTCAATAATAAGAAATGGCAGTACGTAAATTAAAGCCCGTAACTCCGGGTCAAAGACACAAGATTATTGGCACGTTCGAGGATATTACTGCATCCGTGCCAGAGAAGTCTCTCGTTTACGGTAAGCGTTCTACCGGCGGTCGAAACAACACCGGTAAGATGACTGTCC
>Ga0265299_10005388_pt1 | contig 11862 bp, 24 predicted proteins | sample AusTroGonzalo_MG_4_FD_193485 | JGI IMG/M metagenome (GOLD analysis project Ga0265299, IMG submission 193485) | Bovine rumen microbial communities from tropical cattle in Woodstock, Queensland, Australia - Gonzalo_02 | ecosystem: Host-associated > Mammals > Digestive system > Stomach > Rumen ...
AACTAACAGTACAACTAGTGTCTGGAAACAGATAAAGGAACTTGTAGATCCAAACTCTTTTTTATCACCTGAAGGGTTGAAGCATACTATTGACAAGGAAATATTACCTACCTTGCAGAATAATTATCAGACCATTATGATTGCTAATCAGGAGTTGGTTAATGAGGAACTTCGTGATAAGCAGAATAGTCTTAAGAGTAAGATTGACTCTGCCGAAGAGAAACTTAAGAGCCTTGATGACCCTTTACTCTGGATTGGTAGTATTATTGAATGGTTAACTGCTGGTGAAAGGAATAATATCCTATTATGTTTCCTTGCCTACTGTAGTCAAGTGATACTTAAGAATCCTATTAGTGTTATTGCACTTGGTGAAGCAGGTAGTGGTAAATCACATATTGAAGAAGTGGCTATGAGCCTAATTCCATCCGAGTTTATTGTTAATGAGAAGAACATTACTCAAGCTGCACTCTTCCGCCGTGCTGAACAAAGTGAGTACTTTTATGATGGTAAGATTGTTAATTATGGTGATATGGGTGGAAGTAATGACCAGAACTTCATGGAAGAATCCAAGAATATCATGAAAGAATTGCAATCTGAAGGGTTTGTCAGTAAGCCTGTAGCGAATAAGGTTGATGGTGCTTGGGAGACAAGGGAACTGAACCTTATCGGTAAACCTTGCTTGACTTATACTACTGTTCCAAACTATGAATTTGATGAACAAGAACTGTCAAGAAGTATACTGATTACACCAAGGATTGATAATAAGAAAGAGTTTAACAATCGTAACCGTATGATTGAATTCCAAGGGAAAGCCTATGATTATATGCAACAAATGGAGAAACTATCAAAGAAAATACAATACATGGTTTATTATTTAAGAGACCTTGCTACTAATGTCTCAATAATCAATCCATATGTAGATGTGGTCAATGATTTATTATCCAATAGTGAATATTACAAAAGGGATTTCCCAAAATACAACAACCTATTAAAGGTTATTGCCATGTTCAATTATCATCATAAAACCATCTACGAAAAAGATGATAAACGAATACTGTATGTTAGTGCAGAGGATGTTCAGCTATTCCTAACATTACTCAATAAGTATGAGTTAAGCATAAGCGAGAACCTATCACTTCATGCTACCGACATCATTACAGAACTGATGAGATTTGAAAGACAACCACAAGTAAAAGATGATGGCCAATCCGAATTACCATCAGTAGAAGGTGAAGGTGGTTGGACCATTAACGATTACATGGAATATAGTAAACTCAACTTATCCAAAAGGAGTATGCAGAATTACTTCAAGGAATTAAACAGTCGAGGATTCATAAGGGTTGTGGAACGAAAGGGTAATGCATATGTCTACGAGTTAACTGGTAAATTCAACAAGGCCACACTCGAGGAACATTTAGCATTAAGTCCAAAGATAAGACGAATAATATCTGATGAATTAGGAGATGAAATCTTAACCATACTGGATGATGATAAACCTATACCTGGTTTGACAATTATGGATCATGATGATAGTATTAAGAAGCCGAGTTGGTGAAAGTCGCGAAGTCGCGAAAGTCAATTTCAACATATGTTATGTATGTGTGTGTCTTTATACATTTCTGAAATTTGCTTCGCGACTTTTCAAAAATGCTTCTAAATCGTTATTTTCCATTTTAAAGGGTGGAGATTGGTTTAAGTCACGAAACTTCAGAATTTCGCGACTTTGCGCGACTGTATGACTTTGGTGATAAATATGGTGAATTTTCGTAAATATTTGCAAGAAAGTAAGGATAGGAAATTCGAAGCATTGGCTTCCAAAAAGGAATCAGAGCCTAATCCTTACAGTTGTAACTATTCACCGGTGAGTGGTCACAAGTATTGCGAACACACGCATTGCATACTAGATGAGGAATGGTTGCGCAATGACAGTCACGAAACATTGTTGCGCAACAAACTCCAGGAAGAACAAGATTATCTACGGAATGGTGAAGGGACAGTTGGTTATAATCGTGTAGAAGTGTATAAGAATGTGTTAAAAATTAAGAAGCTTTTGGGAGAGTAGACGAATGAGAATGTATTGCAGTGAATGTGGTGGTGTTATGGTGTGGCGTTGCACCGACAACATTACTCGTTTGAGCAAGTGGAAATGTAAGGAATGTGAGCATATCACATCAGTATATTTACCTGAACCTGAACCAGTAAAGATTGTGCCAGTGGAGCCACATTATTATTATCAGAAGGAGGGCAAGTTCATTGTCCGTAAAAAAAGAGATAATAAAACCATTTATGTTGGCAGTTTCAATACTGAGGAAATGGCCAAGAAAGTGGTTAAGGGTATGTTGGAAGTTGATTGGAACAAGGACTTGATACCGGAAGTGTTTAGTGCTTTGGGTATTGGTAAGGTCAATAGGCAGTGGTGTTATGTATGATCGTTAGTATTGATTCCAGGGAGAAGTCTCGTAAGGATAGGGCCTTGTCTTTTTATACTGGTAAAGGTCATAATGCTAAGGTTGAGATGTTGGATGTTGGTGATTACTTATTTGATAATCAAGTTGTCTTTGAGTACAAGGAGATTAGTGACTTTATGTCATCCATCAAGAATAATAGTTTGTTTAATGAGGCAGCGAACCAAAGCCTTGAATATAAGTATCATTATGTGGTGATTGTTGGTGGTGTTAGGGAGTATCTTGATAATCATTGGAGTTATTATTTGACTCGTAAGCAGTGGGATAACCGGTATGATAAGTTTTTGATGCGTAATCTTGGTCAGTATTATGGTGCTTTGAGGAGGCTTCGTGTGTTCACTACTCCGATAGAAGTAGCGAATGAAGAGAATGCTTTCAAGGAAATGTTACTCCAAGCGATTAAGTGTCTTGATGGTAAGTCAAAGTTTTATAGTAATGTGACTAGGCAAGTTGAGAGTCAAGACCCAGTTGATATTCTCTTGACAAGTGCAAAGGGGATTAGCATTAAAAAGGCAGAAGCCATAAGGAAAACACATAACCTATCCAATGTGTATGATTTAATGAACCTTACAGTTAACGATTTGAAAGAGTGTGATGGGATAGGTGACAAGACCGCTTGCAATGTATATGACTTCATACACAAAGGTGATTACCGATGATTAGTCAATACATGGAAAGCCTAACCTATGAGCCATTGCCATTCACAAGGAACATCTACAACCGATACATCTACAAGAACAGTGGCGACCATTACATAATCCGTAAAATAATCAACGGCAAACAAGAAAACTACGGAACCTACAACTCACTTGAAGAAGCAAGAACAGTAAGAGACCAATTAATAGAGAACAATTGGGATAAGACTATTGTACAGGGCAAGCTTGATCAAGAAGCACAAGTCAAAAAATATTATCATCATATTACCTGCAATGGAAGATACTACACTATTTTTAATCATCAGAACAAGTACAGCGGACATACCAAGACCATTGAGGAAGCATTGTATTATCGTGACCTTACTTTTGATTTGGATAAGGAGGATATGGTCAAGCCTAACGAATTAGACCTTGTTACTGGTAATCCTTACTTGGATGGATTGGAAGTGCCTTTGCCAGACCGTTTGGTCAAGACTTTTAAAGGAACTGATTATGGTACTGGTCATATTATGAAGAAGGGTAAGCAGTCCTATCATGTTTATTATGGTGGCACTTACTATTGTGCTTGTCCTACTTATGAGATGGCTTATTATATGCGACAAGAACTCAACAAGGCAGACTGGGATAAAAGCCAATTGAAGAGTATTCAAAGGAAGCATGGCTGGTCCAGTATGGTTATGAGCAAAAGATGGGTGTATCCTCAAAAGTATAAGAAAAAAGATGGTACAGTCAAAATAATGGGTTATAGTGTCCGCCATAAGAACAAGGACAAACGGATGATTAATTATGGTTATTATAAGGATAAAAGAGTCGCAGAGTTAGTTCGTGACTTATTAATCGAGAATGATTGGAACAAGGACTTTTTACAAACAATACAAGAATTCAGTTTTTATTGCATTAGAGAATTGGATCATAACTGGAGGTGCCAGTTAAATGGTTAAGAAGATTGTGGATACGAAAGTACGAACCCTTATCAAAGCTTTCCTTGTGATGAATAAGGGTAAGAAGTATACTGCCAAGCAGATTTGTGACTTTGTTAACTGTGGAAGGTTCAGTTTGAACCAGTCTAGTGTTGAGCCGAGGACTATTAGTCATTTGGTGAATAGTGCTAAGTATAGTGCTGGTAGTATGTTGTATGATGTTAAGGTTGAGAAGCGTCATGGTTATAATTATTATTGGGTGACTTGATGAAGATTATACGAGTTTCTGATTGCAGTGATTGTCCGTATTATGAGCAAGTATTAGGTAAAAAGGAATTGTACCATGTTTGTCATAAGGCTGGTGCAATCACAAGGAAAACTTATGAAACCTTATTAAAACGATGCACACTAGAAGAGGTAAATTGAAAAAATGGCAGAAGAAATAAACAAAAAAGAAGGTGTAATTTAAGTGATAGTCGGACACTATAATCTGTTAAAATTGTTTCCAAACTTTAAAGACAGTATAAAAGAAAATGGAATTGACTTATCCATAGGGCAAGTGTACAAGATACATAAAGACCACAAAGTCTGCGGCAGCATAGATGGTGAAAAACACCTACCAACCTACTACAAACTCAAACCAACCAACAACTCATACTACAAACTATTGCCTGGTCAATACTATTTCATTGAGATAGATCGTGACATCACCATACCAAAGGGTTATTGTCAATTCTATTTCCTGCGAAGTACTTTTAGTAGATGTGGGTTGGTATTGGCAGATGCAGTAGGCGATGACAGTTTCAATGGCAGACTAATGCTTGGAGTGTATAATAGCAGTCCACAATCCATTTACTGTGGATTGAATGAACGAATCATACAAGCAGTAACCATACAAAACGATGGCACTGCCTTAAAGTATGATGGGGACTATCAAGATAACCGAATCTACAAGGAGTGATTACAATTAAAGTGTTAAACAATAACGGTGAAATAGAGGACTTCCAACCCAAAAGGATAAAACAAAAACTGTTAGAGGAAACCGATTTATCCATTGAGGAAATTGAGAAAATACAACGAAATGTGGTGAACCTTATTCATCAGAAGTACGAAGAAGAAATCAGTACTTCCACTATCCGTTCCCTAATAAGTAACCAATTGATTAAGAAGGGAATGGTAAGAGAAGAAGAAAAAACAAGGAAACTCGGAATGAGTGTACAAGACTTCGAGGATTTAGTCAATAATGGGTGTAAAGACAATGCCAACATTGGTTACAGTCCAGAGATGATAAGCAAATATGCCTATGACTCAATCGCTAAGGAGTATGCATTGTTGAAGATGCCAGAGAAGTGTGCAGAAGCCCACAAGGAAGGCTTGATTCATATCCACGATTTAGAATACTATTATTTGAGACCTAATTGTATGAATTATGACCTTCGTTTCTTTGCGAAGAATGGTTTGAAGATTGATGGTAAAGGTGATATGGGGTCTGTGGCAAAGCCTGCTAAAAGCTTGGAAGTGTTATTGAATCATATGCTTCAAGCTTGGATGGCAGGAGCAACCGTGTTCAGTGGTGGTCAAGGATATGTCAATTTCAATACTCTCTTGGCTCCTTTTTGCAAAGGTAGGAGTTATGAAGAGATAAAACAAGCGATACAAGGCTTCATTTTCAATTGCAATATGTCTTTGATATGTAGAGGGGGTCAAGTATTATTCTCAAGCATTGCATTGGATTTAAGCATTCCTAATGTGTTAAAAGATGAACCAGCCATAAGTTTCGGTGGAGTAGCAATCGGAACCTACAAAGACTACCAAGAAGAAGCAAACCTAATCTTCAGAGCAGTATGCGAAGTCAGTAACGAGAAAGATGGTGACGGAGCATACCACAGATTCCCAAACATACTCTTCAATATTCGTAAAGGAGATTTGGATCAATACGAAGGAACCTGTAAATTATTACATGAAACTGGTGCTAATAATCCAACTATTTATTATAATAATTGTTTGGAATTGGAACGTTCCACTATGGGTTGTAGAAGTTCACTTCCTATGAATTATACTGGTAGTTATGAGAAGGATTGTGTTAATACTGGTAACTTCATGTATAATACTATTAATTTGCCATTATTGGCTTTGGAGTGTGATGGTGATGTTGATAGGTTTATGCAGATGTTGAATGATGTATGTGAAATCTGTTACGAATCATTAATACATCGCCGTGAAGTCATAAAAGATGTTGTTTACAATAAGCATATGAGCGATTTCCTTATACAAGAGGATAAAGATACTGGAGAACCTCTATGGGATATAGATAGAACCACTATTACACTTGGTTATTGCGGATTAAACGAATGTTTAGAAGTCTTGACTGGTAAGGACATTACTGATAAAGAAGCTGAAAGGCTTGGAATTGAAATTATTGAATTTATTAATATGCAGAAAGAAGAGTTTAATCTTCGTGATGGTCTTCGTTGGAGTGTTATTGCAAGTCCTGCAGAATCAACCAGTTTCAGATTTGCTACCATTAACAGACAAAAATATCCTAACTGTCCAGTGCAAGGCAGTGGAGATAAAATCTACCTAACTAATTCACATCATATTCCAGTTAGTAGTGGTGTTAGTTGGGTGAAACATATCTTGAATGCTGGAAAATTCCACCACTTAAGCCTTGGTGGTGACATCCTACACATATGGAGTGGTGAAGTATGGTCAGACCCAATGGCAATATGGAAACTCAATCATAGGATTTTGGAGTATGGTAATCCAGTATTTTGGGCTTATAGTAAGGTGTTTACTTTTTGTAAGGAGTGCCAGTTCACCATTAATGACAAGTTGGATGTTTGCCCAATATGTGGAAGCAAGGACCTACGAATATTTGATAGGATAACTGGTTACTACTTGTGTGTGGATACTTTCAATGCGGGTAAAAGACAAGAGTTTGATGATCGCTTTAGACATGAGGTGAGTGTATGATTGAAATTATTGTGTTGGTTTTTCAGGTGATTACTTTGCTTGTTTTGTTGGCAATGTATAATGAGGTTATGGATATTGCTGATTATTTGTTTTTTAGGGAGGTGGTGATGGATGACAAGGGTGATTTATGATACTGTTGAGGATTGTACTCGTTGCCCGTATAATCATGGCCGTATTTGTATGAAGCTCAAGAAGTATTTGTTTGATGTTTGTTTTGAAAGGGATTGTCCATTGCCTACTTTGTCTGATGTGGAGAGTTTCACAAGGTATGTTACAAGGGATAAAGGTTTAAAGTGTCATGGTAATTGTAAGCATTGGAAGTTTTGGCATTATGCTAAGGCTGTTAATGGTGATGTTGGCCGTTGCGAACGTAATGGTGTGAATGTTGCGAGTCATAGTGCTTGTGATGAATACGAGGAAGTATAAAAATGATGTTTGTAGTATTGGAGATTGTCGCTTTAATCATATTCGTGGTATGTTTGGCGAGTTTATAGGGAGTGAATTATCGACAACTTTAAAGGTTTAATTTGTTGCATCGTTGTGGTGCTTTTGTTATTGGGTGTTTGTATGACTATTGACTATGCTGATGATTGCATTGATATTAATTCAACCATCAAGGAAAACAGTACTAATGGTTTAAGGATTGAGGATAATACAACATTGGTGTGTCATAACATTAGTAAGAGTAATATTGTACCCCATAAGGGTGATAAGGTATATATTGATAAGAGTGTTAAGACTGTTCCGACTATCTCAATGTGGGCTAAACCATCAGTTCGTAGCGGATATAGTTACACTTGGTATAAGTTCACTTGGGTGGATTACTGTCCTAACTGTGGTCATTACAATGCCTTGTTGAAAAACCCAAAGGGTGTGCCTGAAAGGGAGTATACTTGCAGGTATTGTGATTCGGATTTTTGTGCCGTTACTGGTAAGGAGAAGTACTCTTGGAGTAGGGTGTATTTAAGGAAAGCATAAAAAATGATTTGTGAAACTGATATTGATGGTTGGGAGAGTAAGGAGTACAGTAAGTATAAGCCTTATTCCCCACCACCAAAAGGTTATAATTGGAAGGATTATTGTACCTTATCCGAAGATGGCACAAGCATTACTTATTGTCATCATTGTGATATAAGGAAGACTGGTTGCCAATCAGAGGATAGGGCAAGGTACAATTGTCATAAAGTGAAGAGTAAGCAAGTGAAATTAATATAAAGGTGGTGAATGGTGTATGACTGAACTACTTTCGGCATTTTCGTTGAACTACTTTTGAGGTGAATGGTGTATGACACCTAATGATGATTTCATAAAAGGATTGGAACAATTACAAAAAGGATTGGACTCTTTCAAGGAGAATTTGGAAATAGCAGTAGAGCAATTGAATGAAATGGTAAGGGAATTAAAAGAAAAATATGGGGAATGATGAATGACTAATGAACTTGAAGAAACAGAACCGACTGAATGTGCAGTTGTTTCATTAACTGATTTGTTAGATAGAGTAATCAGATTGAAATTAAAAGCAGTAAGGAAAAGAGATAAAGAGTTGTATGAAATTGCAGATGGTTTGGAACATTATTTGAAAATATTAATAGATCCTCACAATATCTTTGAAAGGTGGTGAATGGTGTATGACTGAACTACTTTCGGCATTTTCGTTGAACTACTTTTGAGGTGAATGGTGTATGACAAAACGATTTACTTTTGGAGCAGTTAGTCCGAATGTTGCAATGATTAAGGATAATGGGCAAGGATTGGATATTGGGGAAATTGTTGATTTGCTCAATTCCTTGTCAGAAGAGAATGAGCAGTTAAAAAATGAGTTGAGGAAAGAGAAATCCTTGCGAGAATATTCCGATTCAATGTATGATAAAGACTTGATTGTTAATATCAGATTTAGCAAGGGAGAATGGAAAGCAGATGTGAGTGTGATTGATGATGAGTGAGAACCGATTATTATGCGATTGTTATAAGAGATACCTTCATACTTGGCGAAAGGAGATGAATGAGAAGTATTCTGATAAGAGAAGAGTAATTACAAGGCGATTTAAATGAGTGAGAAACGATTTACCGAAGAGTATGATGAGAAATGGGGGATATATCTGTCTGATAATATGACTGGGGATTGGTATAATATTAACCCCTTTGAGATTGTTGATACTTGTAATACATTATGGGAACAAGTTGTAAAATTGAGAGAAGAGAATGAGCAGTTGCGACAAACAATGCAAAAAGTTTGTGAATTGCTTGAAGAAGAAGTTGATTTGTTCTCCGATGAAGCAACAGAACACGATATAATAGCATATTCTGAAATGAAAAAATTTGATAATAAAGATGCTTATTATATTTGTACTGCTACAAAGAAAGCAATACAAATGCTAAAAGGTAGGGATAGTGATGAGTGAGAAACGATTTAAATTTGGCATCGTACAAGGTAGCAGACAAGCACACATAAAAGACTGTGAAACTTGCAAGTCTGCAACAATAGATGTGTATGATGATAATATCAAATATTTTGTAGAGTTGTTGAACACTCTCCACCAAGAAAACCAACAATTAAAGGAAGATTTAGAGTTTAATATGAGAACCGAAATTGCTCATCATAGGGTTATAGAACAAGAATTGAAAGAAGAGAATGAGGCATTGAAGAAATTTATTAAGGATAATTTTAATGAGATGATGGATAGTAAAATGGTGATTGATGATGAGTGATAAGACTTGGATTAGAATGAAAATATTAGTTTGTATATTATTATGTTTGTTTTTCATAGCAAGTTTCCTTTATTTTGATGGTGAGAAATTCATTCAAGGATGCAACCTTTTCTGTGCAATAGCAACAATGAACTTCGCATATGACTATCGCAAGGAGTTGATTGATGATGAGTGAGAACCGATTATTATGCGATTGTTATAAGAGATACCTTCATACTTGGCGAAAGGAGATGAATGAGAAGTATTCTGATAAGAGAAGAGTAATTACAAGGCGATTTAAATGAGTGAGAAACGATTTACTTATGAGGGATTATATCCTATTCATTACTCTTCAAAAATAAGGGATAATGAAAATGATAATATTTTACTTATCAAAGAAGTGGTGGATTTGTTGAATGAGCAACAAGCCACCATCGAAATGTATCAAAGAAGAGTAGATAAGAGAGAAGAGCAGATAAGCATAATCAAAAAGCATTGTCTAAAATTCTTAACCAATGAACAAATTGAAACAATAAAAAAGGAGTTAGAGAATGGATAAGAAACGATTTAGGGCAAATTTTGATGTTTCCATTTATGATTCTGAAACAGAAGAATATATTAGTGCAAGTGGAAGAGGGTTGGAAGAGATTGCTAAAATAATGAATGAGCAACAAGCCACCATACAATCCTTGCAATCTGATTTAAACAAGACTTTAGATGATGATGATATGGTTCTGATTAAAAGGTTGAACAATATTTATGACAATGAAGGCTTTGATGGTGTAGTGGACTATGCTAAGAGTCATTTATGTAGTGGAGGATTAGTCCGTGAAGAGAATGGTTTGATATGTATGGTTACTGCCGGTTGGAGTGAAAATGAACTTTTCATTTATAATTTGAATCATTTTATGTCTAAATTTCATTATCATCTTGTTTGCACTCAACGTGGTGGGGCATTTTATTATTCTCCAAATAAGTATGATGATATAGAAGTAAGGAGAGTTACCGATTAGGGTTGCAAGGATAAGGTATAGAAAAGGGGAGTTATTTAGATGACTGAAATTCAATTGGATAGTGACAAGACATCTTTTCGTGTTGAGTTAAGAGAATATAAGGAAAATAAACGGGGAAAACGTCTTATTTCTGTTGTCAAGATACAAAGCAAGGATTATGATACTTTCTGTAAGATTGTTGAAGCAGTTAAGCCATTGCTTGAAGAGATTGAAAAAGATGGGTTTGATATAAATGAGTGAACAACGATTAGCAAGTATTTTGCCTTATATTCTTGATAAGGATAGTGATGGGGAGTTTGAAAGGTATTTGAGAAAATATCCAATGCCAACAAGGAGGGTTGATAATGTTTGACTTTATAAAAGTTTGTGAGAAGTTGAATGAGCAACAAGCCACCATCAACCAATTGCAATCTGATTTAAAGGATTACAATGAAATCAAGGAGAACTGGGAATCAATGGTAGAGAAAACCACCGAAATCAGTAAAAGAAATGTTGAATTAGTAGAAGAGAATGCAAGACTACGAAAGGAGTTAGAAAAATGAACTACGACATAATCGCTTTAATCTTTATCGGTGCAATAATATTACTACTCCTGTACCTAGTGCAAAGATACCTAAATAATTAAACAGAGGTACAAGTAAATGAAAACTTATTCAATTAGGTGTAGTTATTGCGGTTCGACTATTAAGAAATATGAACCCTTACTAAAACTGCACTTTATTTTCTTCAAATCATATAACTTAAACTGCCCCATTTGTCATAAGAAGAGCAGATGGATAAACCAGTTCATACTAAAACACGATCAAGACAAAAACGAAAGAATATTCAATAAGAGCAAATTGTTTGATGACCGATTATGAAAGCCGAAAGATTCAAAAAACGAATGGAAGATAAGATGATAAAGAAAAACGAATACGCATTATCCAGTAATGAAACCATTAACATAGTGCCGATTGGAGATTTCCATATAGGGAGCAGCCAATTCAATTATGAATTCTTTGATTATATGTTGAAGCAGATAAAGAAGCTCAAGAACCGTAGGATATACTTTATGGGTGATTTGTTAGAGTCTGCGAGTAAGAATGTAGGTAACAGTGCCTTTAGTACACATATGACATTGGAGGAACAGAAAGAGTATTTGCTTGAC
>Ga0265299_10005391_pt1 | contig 11859 bp, 7 predicted proteins | sample AusTroGonzalo_MG_4_FD_193485 | JGI IMG/M metagenome (GOLD analysis project Ga0265299, IMG submission 193485) | Bovine rumen microbial communities from tropical cattle in Woodstock, Queensland, Australia - Gonzalo_02 | ecosystem: Host-associated > Mammals > Digestive system > Stomach > Rumen ...
ATCGTTTTGTCAAGTTCCCCTTGAGCAAAAATTTGGACGACAGCCCCCAAATGGTGGCGCCATCGCTCAATGGTCATCAACTCATCAACAGTCAAGGACATCTTCTGCGTGAGCTTATCCAGCCTAACTCGCCCTTTAAGAAACAGAACCTCATCTGGCTGAAGATTCGCCCGATACCGTTCATAGACGTCACCATAAGCAAAAGCATCTATCTTGTCTATGCCATCTGAAAGCGTAATGATCGCAAACTTGCCCCTCTTTCCAAGGATCACTCTGGTGTCAACCAGCTGCCCCGCAATCGTCACCTGCCCCTTTCCTTCTCTCAGTTTCTTGTAGGGAGTCGTAAATCGATTGGCATCCTTGCGATACGCATCAAACACCATCCCGGTGAGGGCAAAACCGAACGCCTCCCTTTCCTCAGCATATTTCCGTTTGGCAGTCCACGAGTCAGCTTCTATCCAGTTGACGATGCGCTCAGCCTGCCCATTTTCATCAGCAAAGAGACTGGCCTGGCCAATAGAGGCGGCTACTGTCTGAGCAGCGGATATCGCATTCGGGATATTACCAAACAATAGGCCTCGATCCTCGCTGATGCAGTCAAAGGCGCCTGATCTCACAAGCTGCTCCAGTGTCTTGCGATTGACACTGGGAACTCTGGCTGCCAAGTCAAAAATATCCAAGTATGACCCGTTGCGATTGCGTTCATTGATGATATCTTCGGCGATGTTCTGCCCCATCCCCTTGATTGCACCAAGACCAAACTGCAAAGTCTTTTCGTCGGGAACGGTAAAGAACCATTCACTCAAATTGATATTTGGCGGATAGACCGTAATGCCCATTTCCCTGGCATCGTTCACAAGATCGCGCATCTTCTCGGCCTGATCCATCACCAGGCAAAGGTTTCCTGCAACAAAGCATGCCGTGTGGTGCGCCTTCAGATAGGCCGTCTGCCAGGCCACATAGGAATAGGCTGCTGCATGGGATTTGTTAAAGCCATATCCAGCGAATTTTTCCATCAGGTTGAAGATCTCAGTTGCGGTCTTCTCATTGACATTTCGCTCCGCTGCACCCTTAATGAAGACTGCCCTCTGGCGCTGCATTTCAGCGACATTCTTCTTACCCATGGCCCGACGCAACAGGTCTGCACCACCCAGTGAGTACCCCGCGACGGCCTGAGCGACCAGCATCACCTGTTCCTGATAAACCATGATGCCATACGTCTCCCTGAGAATCGGCTCCATGCGGGCGTCCAGGTATTCAACTTTCTCTCGCCCGAACTTTCTGTCAATGAAGTGAGGGATTTGATCCATCGGCCCGGGGCGGTACAAGGCATTCAGGGCAACGAGATCTTCCAGGCAGTCGGGCTTGGCCTGCCGCAACTGATCACGCATGCCGGAGGATTCAAACTGGAACACCGCGCCTGTGTTGCCTTGCTGGAACAGCTCCAATGTCTTTTGATCGTGCGTCGGAATCCGATCCAAATCAAAGTGCGTGCCGGGATGGAGCCGATCAATGTATTCAACGGTCTTTCCGAGAATGGTCAGTGTCGTCAGCCCCAGGAAGTCGAACTTCACCAGGCCAACATTTTCGACGTCCTTTTTATCGTACTGACTGACGGTATTCTCGGGCTTGCCATCAGCGTTATAGAGCGGGCAAAAGTTTGTGAGCTTACCCGGGGCAATCAGCACACCGCCCGCGTGCATTCCCAAGTTTCTCGTGATGCCTTCCAGTTTTCGGGCATGTTCCATCAGCTCCCTGAATTCTTCACTTTCAGAGAGTCTCTTGAAATCTGGCTCAAGCTCAGCCGCCTTGTCCAGCGTCACATCCATTCCTGGCTTTGCGGGAATCAGCTTAGCAAGACGGTCCACCTGGCCATAGCCCATATTGAGGGCGCGACCGACATCGCGGACAACCGCCTTGGCGCCCATGGCACCGAACGTCACAATCTGGCTCACCGCCTCCACGCCATAGGTGCGCTTCACATACTCGATGGTTCGATCTCGGTTCCACTGGCAGAAGTCAACGTCAAAGTCAGGCATTGACACACGCTCAGGATTGAGGAAACGTTCGAACAGCAGCCCGTAATGCAAGGGATCCAGATCCGTGATGCCCAGAGAATAGGCCACTAGAGATCCTGCGCCAGATCCTCGCCCCGGACCAACTGGAACACCATTTCGCTTTGACCAGTTGATGAAGTCCTGCACGATCAGGAAGTACCCGGGGAACTTCATCTTGATGATGATGCCGAGTTCGTAGTCAAGCCGCTTGTCGTAGTCGGGCCGAACCTGTTCGCGTTTTTCCTTGTCGGGATACAAAAACTCAAGACGTCGGTTCAACCCCTCCTTGGCCAGATGAACCATGTAATCGTCAAGGCTCATGCCCTCCGGCGTCGGAAAGAGCGGCAATTGGGGTTTTTGAAGCACGCCGTCCAGATTGCAACGCTCCGCAATCACCAGCGTATTGGCAAGTGCCTGAGGGAGATCGGCAAAGAGTTCCTCCATCTCCTCGGCGCTCTTCACGTACTGTTGCTCGGTATACCGATGGGGACGCCTTGTATCCGCAAGAACGTATCCCTCGGCAATGCAGCAACGCACCTCGTGAGCAGTGAAGTCCTCCTTGTTAAGGAACTGAATCGGATGAGTCGCCACCAGCGGCAACCCCATTTCAACTGAAAGGTTTGCCATGAGGGAAACCAGGAGTTCATCACTCTTAAACCCCGCCCTCTGCACCTCAAGATAAAGCCGGCCGGGAAAGGCGGCATCGAGATGCCTCGCATGAATTCTTGCCTTGTCTCCCTTCTTGCCAATCAAGTGTCGCTCGACAATTCCCTGAGGGCCGCCAGTCAGACAGATCAACCCCCTGCAGGAACTCTCGGTCAGCCACTGCATGCGCACTTCTCCGCGGCCCAGGTATTGATTTTCCATCCAGGCACGACTCAGCAACTCGCACAGAGACAGGTAGCCTTCATGATTTTGGCAGTAGACAGTCAGACGATACGGACGGTCCCTCTTGCCCTGCTCTTCATTCTGAATCCAGAGATCACAGCCGACAATGGGCTTCAATCCCGCGGCGATCGCGTGTGAATAAAACCGCAAGCCGCCAAAAATATTCATGAGATCCGTAATGCCCAGAGCGACAGCCCCCTCGGCGACAGATTTTTCAATCATGGGATCTAGTCGGACGATCCCATCCGTGATCGAGTACTCCGAATGGAACCGGAGGTGGACAAATGGACTCATCTTTAAACGCTCTGTCCTGTCTTTTCAAAATACTTCTGCATGACCAGCAGGCTGATCAGCAACTCACGCTCCGGGTTCTGGAACTGTGCGCACCAGGCATTCGCATTTCTGGCGATTGTCTCTGCCTCATCCTGATGAGCACTGTAATAGCGGATTTTCTCCTCCAGATCCGAGTAATCTTCTCGGATTTCAATGTAGTGCACACCAGGAACAAGCCGTCCTTCCATAAACCATGTTTCAAATGTAGGGCGCGGCATGATCGCACAAGAATTTGACGACATGACCCACTTGAGATTGCTCGCGACATCGTTTCCTTCAAGACACACCACGAACTTGTACTTGAGATGGTCGTAGAGAGTAATCAGGTCACTATGCCATTCCGGATGAAGCGCTTTGCCGGGGGGCTGCGTATCGGCGCAATCGACAAGAGGATTGCCGAAGAACTGTTCCATAAAACGGATTCTTCGTGGCTGAAAAACGGCACCTCGAAAAATCGCCTGGTCCTTCTTGTCGGCAAACTTGACCTTGTCCTTGAGAAACGTGAAATGCCGCACCTTGTCCATATTCAACAGAACGGCATTTTGATTGTTCTCAGAGATGGGACGGCTCTTGCAGATAGCCGGCGCCTTGGGCACCCATTGATTGTCCCCGAACTGGGTCACCAGCGAGAGCGAACTGTCGAAATACCGCAGGATTTCAAACGAATCTCGGTTGTACACCCCATGTCCATTTGGGATGTCTTTCACATGAACAGCGCTTGCGGGCAACGGCGCGACGTTCTCTAATCTATTGCAATAATCCACCCGTTCGCGAATCATCTCCGCATCGGGTCTGTTTTCCCAACCATCCAGCAAGCGAAGCTTTCTCTGCTCCAGCACACTGCGAGGAACAAAGTTTCTCAGCCAGCAACGGGCAAAGTAAACCGCCTTGATGTTCTTTCCCCGCGGTCTCAGAATATATCCCGGACGGATTCGATAGAGATTCAGGCGGAATGCCATGACAAACCCTCTTGCCGATACTGGACACCACAATCAATGCTTCAGAGGCTTAAACCGCAACCGATGCGGCCTGGCTGCCTCTTCTCCGAGGCGACGCCTCTTGTCTGCCTCATACTCGTTGTAGTTTCCATCGAAGAAAACCACGCGGCTCTCGCCCTCAAAGGCAAGAATATGGGTGGCAATCCTGTCCAGGAACCAACGGTCATGGGACGTGACAAGTGCGGTCCCAGGGAATTCGAGCAACGCCTCTTCCAAGGCTCGCAGAGTTTCGACATCAAGGTCATTCGACGGTTCGTCCAGAAGGAGCACGTTGCCCCCCTTGAGAAGCGTTGCCGCAAGGTGCAGTCTGCCGCGTTCACCGCCAGACAGAACGCCAACCAATTTTTGCTGATCGGCCCCCTTGAAGTTGAAGCGCCCCAGATACGCTCTTGAAGGCATTTCAAACTTGCCGACCTGGATGATGTCCAGCCCCCCGGAGATGGCGTCGAAGACAGTCTTGTCATTCGGCAGAGAGTCTCGCAGCTGAGCAACTGCCGCCAGTTTGACCGTATCGCCCAAGACAATCTCTCCGCTGTCCGGCGTCTCCTTCCCGTCGATCATCTTAAAGAGGGTCGACTTGCCGGCTCCGTTCGGACCGATCACGCCAACAATGGCTCCAGGCGGAATCGTGAAACTGAGATCATCAATCAGAAGCCGGTCGCCAAATCCCTTGGTGACATGGTGGAACTCAATGACTTTGTTCCCCAAACGATCCGCCACAGGAATGAAGATCTCATTGGTTTCATTTCGGCTTTGATACTCGTAGCTTGAAAGCTCCTCAAAACGAGCGAGACGCGCCTTGGCCTTGGCTTGCCGCCCCTTGGGGTTCTGTCTCACCCATTCCAGCTCGTGGGCAATGGCCTTGGCACGCGACTCCTGAGCGCGCTTTTCAGCCGCAAGTCGCTTTTCCTTTTGATCAAGCCATGAAGAGTAATTACCCTTCCACGGAATGCCTTCTCCACGGTCGAGTTCAAGAATCCACTCTGCCGCATTGTCAAGGAAATATCTGTCATGCGTGACAGCAACGACTGTTCCCGGAAAGCGGTGAAGGAACTGTTCAAGCCATTCAACGCTCTCGGCATCCAGGTGATTCGTCGGCTCATCAAGAAGCAGCATGTCCGGCCGCGACAAAAGCAAACGACAAAGCGCAACACGACGCTTTTCGCCTCCGGACAAGTTCTCAATTACCGCGTCCCAAGGCGGTAGTCTCAGCGCATCAGCCGCAATTTCCATCTGCGTCGACGCATCGGTTCCAGCGGCAGCAATAATGGCTTCAAGCCTAGCCTGCTCTGCGGCCAGTTTGTCAAAATCTGCATCCGGTTCAGCATAGGCCTCGTAGATCTTCTCAAGCATGGCGCTTGCCTGCATGACTTCGCCCATGCCTTCTTCAACTACCGCCTTGACCGTTGCCTTTGGATCCAGCGCCGGCTCTTGAGGCAAATAGCCGATCTTGAGCCCCGTCTGCCAACTGATCTCGCCTTCGATGTCCTTGTCAACGCCTGCCATGATTCTGAGCAGCGTCGACTTTCCTGCACCATTCAACCCCAAAACGCCAATCTTGGCTCCAGGAAAAAAAGAAAGGGCGATATCTTTGAGAATTTGCCGCTTGGGCGGAACAATCTTGCCCACTCGGTTCATTGTCATCACATATTGAGCCATAAATGCACTTCCCTGTTGCATTGATTTGTTTAATTATCCGAAGAACTAATTTTTATTCTCGGATTGCGAACTATCAATAAGCTTTATCAAAGATTCAACAATAACTTCATCTGGAATGTTATTGACGTCACGAGGATCGTACAAAACAGAAACATTTTCGCCAAGGGGCGTCCATTCAATCAAACTTGTTTCACCAAAAAGCACTAGCTCGGGAGTATTCAGCCAAGCAGAAACATGCGACACTCCTCCATCACCAACCAAACAACAATCGACAAAAGCTATTAACTTTAATAGTTGTTGAAAATTAGGCGTAATCACAACACTGCACGGAACACCCAATCCGTCTTGTAGCTCCTTTGCCTCAGTCGAAAATTGATAATCATTAATTATCGTGAAAAATTTGCAACGTTCGTACGCCTGCCTGATAACCTTAATTTGCTTTTCCTTATTTAACAAACTAGTTTTTCTATTATTTCTTGCTGAAACATATAAAACCGGTAGTTTTTTGCCTTGCTTATCTTCGAGCGGAATATCAAAATCACCTTCTGCGGAAATATTTAACCTTGGCCACTCATTCCGCAAAACAGGGCTTCGATCAAAAACATTACAACAGAATTGGGCCGTATGAACAGAACGAATCTCCGCCTCGTCAAAGGCAACAGGCTCCGAAATCAGCTTCCCGTGCCAGTTATTTTCTACATAAGCACGCGATCGTTTACATAGGAGAGACAAGAGCAGGTGATCGGTTTTCCTTGGCTCAACGGAACACACTCCGTAATCAAACTGTTTGTAATAATTCCAGCCGTATCGGACAATGGTTTTATATCGATCAAAGCCAGTAAAGTTATTATCAAAGACAAGACATTCGAATCCCAATCCCCTAAGATATGGGGCAAGCACTCCATTCCTTTTTGCCATAGCTATCGTCACGCTCGCATCGGGATAGCGTTTCTTGACGCGCATAAAAAGAGGAATATTGCACAAGGTCGTACCAATGTGCGTTGTATTGAGAATCAAAATTCTCTTGTATTTATTTTCTCGCATAGTACCCCTCGCTAAGGAGCCGTCAAATAATTATTCGACTTTGGATACAGGTGTCGCCTTGGATCCGCGGATATGGTAGTTCCACTTGCCGTATTCTCCCACAGACTCAAGCAGAATGTTCACCATCTCATCTGTAACGAAGTTGACGTTCCTGCGCCGTCAGCCACGAGACACAGATCTTGATTCCGGGGAAAAAGAAAGAGCGCAATCCCCGAGAATTTGCCGCTCGAGCTGAAGGCTCTCGCCCACTTGGCCCATCGTCATGGCGTGCTACGCTACTAGATTGCATTCCTAAAACAGTTGGGAATGGAAGATTATAGGTGAGCGCTCTCATGCAGTCCCTGCCGTTCATGTGAAGGCGGACGACGATCATCTGCTGTTTCCTTTAAAATTTATTGTTTGTTGGCTTGATTTTTTCGTTTCGGCTTTTCATGTCTTTTGATCTCAAAACCGCTTTGGCATGCCTGGTTGGGTCCATGGCGCTGTGCTCTCTACCCGCTTTTCCTCAGATTTTTGAGGGAGAAAGCATTGTCATTGAAGAAAATCAAGACGCGCAAGACCTTCCTGCGGTTGAACGCGAAGTCTCTCCTCCTGTCGACATCTGGGATCGCGTCCGCCGCGGCTACTCCATACCTGACATCGACACGCCAAAAGTTCAAGAGGCCTTGCGCCTGTACGTTGCCAGACCTGACTACATCCGCCGAATTACCGAAAGATCGAGCAAATACCTCTACCATATCCTTGAGGAAGTGGAACGACGCAACATGCCCACCGAGTTGGCCTTGCTGCCATTTGTGGAGAGCGCGTTTCAGCCTGAAGCCCTCTCGCGGGCCAAGGCGGCCGGACTATGGCAGTTCATGCCCTCCACTGGCCGGGTCTTTGATCTTGAACAGAATCTGTGGAAAGACGAACGCAGGGATGTCCTGGAGAGTACAAGAGCCGCTCTTGACTACTTCGAAAAGCTCTACCGCATGTTCGATAACTGGCATTTGGCACTGGCCGCCTACAACTGGGGGGAAGGCAGCGTCACGCGTGCAATTCGCGCAGCTGAAGCCAAGAACCTTCCAACTGACTACCTTCACCTGAAAATGCCACGGGAAACAGCCTATTACGTTCCCAAACTGCAGGCGATCAAGGAAATCGTCAGGGAGCCAGAGAAGTTCGGCATTGAGCTGCCTCAGATTGACAATGAGCCCTATTTCGTTCGGATCACCAAGAGCCGCGACATCGACATGAAGACAGCCGCTGAGCTGGCGGAAATGGATCCTCAGGAATTTCGCATCCTGAATCCCGGGTTCAACCTGCCCGTCATTGTTGCCAGCCACAACTCTTCCTTCCTTCTGCCCCGCGACAATGTCAGCGTATTCATGAACAATCTGGCGAGCTGGGTCAACACGGGCAAACCGCTTTCAAGCTGGCTCCTGTACCGTGTCAAGAAAGGAGATTCGCTGGAGGTAATTGCTGCAAAAAGCGGTATGTCTCTTTCAGAGCTTCGACGTGTCAATCGAATCCCAACTGGACGAAAAGTTCTTGAAGGCTCCACACTGCTTGTTGATGCTCACGGAAATCTGGCGCCAGAAATTGAAGCGGAGGCCCTTTCTGCTCGTGTTGCATTGTCTGCCCCTCCGAGCAGAGCCAAGGTTCGTCGCATTGTGTATCGCGTTCGCCGCGGCGATACGCTCTACAAGATCGCCAATCGCTATCGAATCAGCCAAAAGTCCATTCGAAAGACCAATCGGCTGCGTGCCGGCCAGCTAAGAATTGGACAGAGGCTTGTCCTGGAGGTTCCGAGCAAAGTCCGGCCGCAAGTTAAGGGGGCTTCTCAAAGAGCGGGATCCAGCAAAAAGGGTCGTCTGCAATCCGCCGCAAGAACATACAGGGTTCGCCCTGGGGATACGATCTCCTCCATTGCAAAACGATTCCGAACAACGCCTCGGAAGATTCGTAAAGCCAATAGAATGCCATCCAACAAACTAGCTACCGGACGAAAACTCATCATCCCTTAGCAGGAATTCGTTTTCAGCCACAACACTCGGAAACAATACATAGGAGACGCCATCATGGGATTTTTGCAAGGCAAGAAACTGCTCATTACCGGCATTATTTCCAACCGTTCAATCGCCTATGGAATTGCCAAAGCATGCCACAGAGAAGGCGCCGAATTGGCATTCAGCTACGCTGGCGAGCGTTCAGCCGAGCGGATCCGAAAGTTTGCTGAGGAGTTCGGCAGTTCCATCTGCCTGCCCATGGATGTCACCAGTGACGAGCAAATCGCTGCCTGCGCCCAGTCGCTACAGGACGTATGGGGCGGCATTGACGGCTTTGTGCATTCGATCGGCTTTGCGCCTCGAGAGGCTATTGCCGGAGACTTTCTCGAAGGGATCTCCAGATCGGCATTTGCAACCGCCATGGACATCTCCGCTTACTCATATCCCGCAATTGCCAAGGCTTTTCTTCCGCTTATGGAAGGCAGAAAGGCTTCAATTCTTGCCTTGACCTACTTGGGAAGTGAACGAACTGTTCCCAACTACAACACCATGGGGCTGGCCAAAGCGGCTCTCGAGTCCTCGACGCGCTATTTGGCCAACTGCCTCGGCCCCAAGGGGATCCGCGCCAACGCCATTTCCGCAGGGCCAATCCGTACACTTGCCTCCGCAGGCATTGCCGGTTTCTCCACTATCCTTGGCCACATGGAGCAAAACGCGCCACTGCGCCGCACCGTCACAACAGACGAGGTTGGCAATGCCGCAGCCTTCTTGCTCTCCGACCTTGCGAGCGGAATCACAGGGAATATTTCCTACGTTGATGCAGGGTTTCACTGTGTTGCTGTTGGTGACGCCTCGCTAACGCCATAGAAGGGATTCCACCACCGTGACCATTTTGCCTTCCAACAAAATGATTTGGGTTAAGACCCTGGGCGTTTTGTCCCTTTGTTTCATTTTAAGCTGGCAAATGTTGCTCGGCTCTGGCGGTCCCTGTTACAGCTTCCAAGTAGTAAGCTTGACCGGTTTATTATTCTTTAGCCTGAAAACAAAACGTTTTTTTTGGCTTTTGGTTTTTCCTTTTTGCTCTATCTTTAGCGTCTATTTTCCGATTGGCCTTCACTATGGCATGCCCGAGAAAGGACATATCGCATCCCTTATCGCTACTGACGCTACAGAAAGCTTTGGCTTCATTGAATCTATTCCTCTTTGGCAATGGTGTGTTCCGTTTTTGCTAATAGGTGGCTTGATTTTCATTAAGAAACTAGCTGCCCACGTGGATTCCAAGGTTTACTGTAAGGAAATCTTTTTAGCTTTTTCCATTATTTTTCTTATTTCCCTTCTAAGCATATTTGGATGGGAATCGGCACGATATGACACAGCTGAATTTATCCGCCTAACCCCATGGTGGAAATGTTCTCTTTTCTTAGTCTTTTTCCTCTTTCCTGCGTATCAGATCTTTGCCAAGAAACCTTCAGCATCCACTAGTAAACTTCCCCTATTTTTTTCTTTGGTAGCCTTGCTCTTGGCATATACCTGCAGAGACTTCAGGCCAATATACAACGGAATTAAGGGAACAATTGTTGTTTTCAATGAAAATAAAAAAATGAGGAGTTTAATCCAAAGCAATGACTGGGTGATTACGGGAAACTCGCAGAAATACAAAATATATCTTCTCATCATCGGCGAGAGCGTGCGTCGTGACTACATGCACGCCTATGGATATCCGGAAAAAAACACCGATTTCATGGATTCGGTCAATGGCATCGTCTTTGATGGCTTCATATCAGAAGGAGACGAAACCATCCCCTCTTTGAGAAGAGCGCTGACACATTCTCGCCCTTCCGGCGATTCTGTGAACTATTCTTTAAACATTATTGGATTGGCCAATAAAGCCGGATTCGCAACATCCTGGTTTTCCAATCAAGGATTTGCAAATTCAGCAGACACTCCAGTCAGCGCAATCGGAAGTCTGGCGCATACCAAGCGCTGGATTCGTGTCGGTTATTCCCACACATATTCAGATCGGGATTTGCTTCCTTTGCTGAAGTCTGAAATACAGCGACCAGAGGATCGTCCAAAATTCATCGTTTTGCATATTAACGGCTCCCACCCTGGGGTTTGCGGCCCCGTTAACCCGGCAACCTATGAAGCCAAACTTGGGGATCCTTATTACAAGGAGGCCTTCTGTTATGTTGAAAACATACGTTTGACAGACAAGTTATTGGAAGATGCATATGAAATCCTGAAGAACAACGGGCAGCCTTTTTCTATGCTTTATTTTGCGGACCATGGACTGTCTCACAGCGAAATCGCAGGCCAACTTGTGATCAAGCACGCAAAACCGGCCAACCACAGCAGGGATATCCCTCTTTTCCGTACCTCCAGCGATGATCAGTCACATACTGTTGTCAAGGGACGCCGGTTTGGCGATAGTCTTACCGAAGGGATCGCTCATTGGATCGGAATTAGAACGAAACAAATTCCGAATCCGAAAGATTTGTTTTCTTCCACGGACGACCCGGATACGCGTGGCCACGAGAATCTTATGAAACAACGCCGCGACGATCCTGCGATCAACATTCTTGAACATATGGCAAAAGAAAACGGGGATACCAAACAAGCATCCCCGCATACTCCCTAGCTTGAGACTACTGCAAGCCTAGAACATTTTCTTCCTCTGCTCTTTCTGTCGGCATTCAGAACAAATGCCGTACAGGGAGAGCGCATGACTCTCAAGTTCAAAACCCAATCGTTGGGCAATCTGCCGTTGCCGCTTCTCGATCTCCTTGTCGACAAACTCTTCCACCCGACCGCAGCGCGTGCAAACGATATGGTCGTGGTGCTCTCCGTCATCCATTTCGTAGCTTGCCTTGTCACTTGCAAAATGATGTCTGA
>Ga0265299_10005393_pt1 | contig 11857 bp, 8 predicted proteins | sample AusTroGonzalo_MG_4_FD_193485 | JGI IMG/M metagenome (GOLD analysis project Ga0265299, IMG submission 193485) | Bovine rumen microbial communities from tropical cattle in Woodstock, Queensland, Australia - Gonzalo_02 | ecosystem: Host-associated > Mammals > Digestive system > Stomach > Rumen ...
CAACGATAGCCAACAGAGGGTGGTTCATTACGCCTCATGTCGTAAAGCATGTGCAAGGCGAGAAACTAGACACCACCTACACCCGCCGCCGCTATACGATGGCCAAGCGCGAGGCCTACGACTATGTAGTGCAGGGCATGCGGGCATCGGCAACAGGCGGTACGTGTAAGGCACTGGCCCATTACGACTTCATGGCGTGCGGCAAGACGGGTACGGCCCAAAACCGCGGTCACGACCACTCGGTGTTCATGGGTTTCGCACCGATGGACAACCCCAAGATTGCCGTTGCCGTCTATGTGGAGAATGGTGGCTGGGGAGCCACATACGGTGTGCCCCTGGGCGGACTGATTATGGAACAGTATATTAACGGAAAACTCTCGGAAGCCTCGCAAAAGAAGGCAGAAGAATTCCAGCACAGACATATTTCGTATGGTACGACAAGCAGGTAAACAACCAAGCGTTCTGAGGAGCATTGACTGGTGGACGATAGCTATCTATATCGCCCTGCTCACCTTCGGATGGATCAGCGTCTGCGGAGCCAGCTATTCGTATGGCGAGACGGACATCTTCAGCCTGTCGACACGTTCCGGCATGCAAATTGTGTGGATTGGAACCAGCATTGTGCTGGGATTCGTCATCGTCATGCTCGACGACCGATTCTACGACACCTTTGCCTACATCATCTATGCCTTGCTGCTGTTGCTGCTCTTTGCAACGATTTTCAATCCACACAGCATCAAAGGCTCGCGATCGTGGCTCGTGCTGGGACCCCTGCGACTGCAACCGGCGGAGTTTGCCAAATTCGCCACAGCACTGGCATTGGCAAAATTCATGTCGGCCTATGGCTACAACATCAACCAGCTCAAGCACTTTGCCGTCACCCTGGTGCTCATCCTGATGCCAATGGTGTGTATCGTATTGCAAAGGGAAACGGGATCGGCACTGGTCTATTTGGCATTCTTCCTGATGTTCTATCGCGAAGGAATGCCTGGTTCCATCCTCTTTACCGGAGTGGCAATGGTGGTCTATTTCGTGGTAGGCATCCGCTTTGCAGACGTCCACATGGGAGCTTCGGGGGCGACGAGTGTGGGAAAATTCGTCGTCATGCTGATTATCCAGCTATTCTCCATAGGCATGATTTGGGTTTACTGCAACCAGCGAACCGCCGTGCGACTACTGCTATATTGCATCGGGCTCACGCTGGCCTCGCTGTTGTTATTGAAACTGTCTTTCAACATCGTCTATATCCAACTGGCCATGACTGCCGTACTGATAGGCTTTTGCATCTGGGAGGGACTGGGTACACGCATCCGCTCGTATTTCTTCATCGCACTGTTTGCCATGGGGTCGGTAGGTTTCTTCTATGGAGCCGACTTCATCATGCAGAACGTCATGGAGCCCCACCAGCGCTCACGTATCAACGTGCTGCTGGGACTGGACGAAGACCTGCGTGGTGCGGGCTATAACGTGCACCAGTCGGAGATTGCCATCGGATCGGGAGGTTTGGAAGGAAAAGGTTTTCTGAATGGCACCCAAACCAAGCTGAAATTCGTGCCTGAGCAGGATACGGACTTTATCTTCTGCACCGTTGGCGAAGAAGAGGGATTCTTGGGGTCAGCCACTGTACTGCTGTTGTTCCTGACATTGATATTAAGGCTGATCTTCTTATCAGAACGACAACCATTCCGTTTTAGCAGAGTCTATGGATACTGTGTGTTGTCTATCTTCCTGTTCCATGTCTTCATCAATGTGGGCATGGTACTGGGACTAACGCCAGTGATTGGCATTCCCCTGCCGTTCTTCAGCTATGGAGGCTCGTCGCTCTGGGGATTCACTTTCCTGCTGTTTATCTTCCTTCGTCTCGATGCCAGCCGCAATCTGACCCGTTCTTAATGAGTGCTTCGAACGAGTCGCAATCCGATATCAGATATACCTGGAAGAATGTCGCGTTTCATATCATGACGGACCGTCACATGAAGTTCGTCGCCCTCCTGTAAATCCATGGTGGAAAGCGGAAAGAGATACTGAAACTGACTCATCCCCCTACCTTTCGCATTACCCTGCTCGTTGATCAGGTTACACACCAGGGTGTCGACACGCAGCAGCTGTTTCGATTTATTTTTCTGTTCTACAATCAGGTTCAGGCCCGTAAAGGGATATTCGCCACTGATGCGCAAACCAACTTCCTCCATATAGCGACCTGACGCTGACAAGGGACCGATGACAAAAGACAGCGTGTCGTTCTTGTCCCAGCCCGTCAGAGGCGTCTGTTCATAGTGATAAAAGACGGTTTTCTGGTCACAGGACGTTAAAAGCATACAGAACAATGCCCAAACGACTATATATAATAAGGTATGCTTACTGTTTGTCATCTTTGGGCTGCGCCGGCTTTCTGGACTTCTTCTTTTTCTTCTTCTTGGCACGGTCGAAACGGGCAATATTCTCCTGAGTGGCCAGGTCGATGGGACCTTGAGGAGTTTTCTTGCTACCATCTTCCAGCAACGAGACAGGTTTCTCGCCCTTGCGGTTCAACTCAATAATCTGCTTGGCACGTTCGGAAGTGATGGTCTCCAGATTGGCAGCAATATTCTTGTCGGTAGAATAGGTTATCAGTCCAGCCAGAATGTCGGCCTTGAAATAGTAATAGTCCGAATCCTGCGTCTGCAACACCGCTTCCTTGGACGGCAGCTTACGGCTGGCCTCCACATAGTTGTCGACCTCATAGTTCAGGCAGCACTTCAGTTTGGCACACATGCCCGCCAACTTCTGGGGATTCAGCGAAATATCCTGGAATCGTGCCGACGAGGTTCCTACTGAAACGAAATTCTTCATCCACGTGGCACAGCACAATTCGCGTCCGCAGGGTCCTGTACCGCCAATAAGGCCAGCTTCCTGGCGCGCACCAATCTGCTTCATCTCGACACGGATATGGAATGCAGCCGCCAAATCTTTGATGAGCTGTCGGAAGTCAACGCGTTCGTCGGCAATATAGTAGAAAATGGCTTTCTGTCCGTCACCCTGATACTCCACATCGCCAATCTTCATCTTCAAGCCCAGATTCTTGGCAATCTGACGGCTCTCAATCATCGTCGAGTGCTCACGCTGCTTAGCCTCCTTGTACTTGTCCATATCGATAGGACGGGCCAGACGATAGATGCGGCGGATGTCGTCAGCACTCTTCAAATTGGCCTTCTTGATCTGCATATGCACCAGACGGCCCGTCAGCGTCACCACGCCGATGTCGTGTCCAGGATTGGCTTCTACTGCCACGATGTCGCCCTTATGCAAGGGCAAGTTGTTCACATTATGATAATATCCCTTGCGGGTATGCTTGAACTGCACCTCAACCAAATCGGTAGTCTCGGCATTGCCAGGTACATCGGCCAGCCAGTCGTAAGTATTCAGCTGACGATCCTGACGGCCCACGGCATGTTTGCAGAGCCCTCGGTCACAGCCAGTCATTATTTCGTAGTCTTTTCCCATGATCTTTCAGTTATTTCATTATTTCGTTATTACGATATTTCATTATTTTTGAATCAGTAAGACAATCATCTGCAACGCCAAGTCGAAGAACACAATCTTGGCATTGGCATTCTGTCCGATGTCGCGGATGGCTTTGTTGATGAGATCCGTGATGGGCAGGATGTTGGCCTCGTTGATGAAACGGGCAAAATTGCGTGCGAAGTCTTCTTCACGCTGAGTCATGTAGCAGAGCTCCTCCTGATGGAAGTTATACATGAAGTTCTCGCGAATCAGCCGCAGAAAATAGTCCAAAAAGCGCTTCTGCTTCTCACGGCCCATCGTAGCCATGCGTTCCGACCACGTCTTCAGGTCTTTTACCTTTCGCTGATAAGCCAGTCGCATCAGCGTCTGGAACATGTCCAGAAAGAGCTCATACTCCGAGTCGGCGCTAAGCATTTCCAGGGCCTTCAGCCAGCTGCCATTGGCCATACGACTGATGCGCTGGGCGACATTCTCCGCCAAACCGCGTTTATCCATCAGGGCCTGCAGGACATCTTCGTCGGCTATTTTCTTGACATCAATGCGCTGTACGCGACTGCGGATGGTTTCCAACAGTTTGTCTGGCTCCTCACATACCATGATGAACACCGTCTGCGAAGGCGGCTCCTCCAACAGTTTCAGGATTTTGTTAGCACACTCGATATTCATGCGCTCAGGCAACCAAATCAGACTGACCTTGTAGCCTCCCTGACTGGATTTCAGCGACAGCTTACGAATCAGTTCGTCGCTCTCGCCTGCCGTTATGATGGCCTGCTGGTTTTCGCCACCCATCATTTCCAGCCATTCGTTCATCGTGAAGAAAGGTCCCGCCATGATGAGTTCATGCCATTCGTGGGCAAAATCATCGCTCACCGGCTTGTGGTCAGCACTCATGGAGGGCAGTTTGATGGTGGGATAGGTGAAATGCAAGTCGGGATGCTCCAATTTGCGTAACATCGCCTCGTCATTGGCAGTACGGCTCAACAGTTGGATGGCAAAACCAAGAGCGAGAGCCAGCTTGCCACAACCCACCGGACCACAGAGCATAAGGGCATGGGGCAGACGGCCCTCGCTGACCATCTGCTGCAGGCGCTGACGCACCTCTTGCTGTCCTATTACATGCTCAAAAGCCATTTTCTGTGCAAAATTAGTTAAAAAGTGTGGTATTCGCAAGATAATTTCAAAGAAAAGCATTACTTTTGTAATCTGTTAACGAAAACTAACTAAAATCATAGAATATGAAACAACAAGAAACGGGCAACAGCGCCTATCTTATCAGCATCGTCATGGTGGCCGTATTGGGAGGACTTCTCTTCGGATACGACACCGCAGTAATTTCAGGAGCAGAAAAAGGTCTCCAGGCTTTCTTCAAAGAGGCTGGTGACTTCAACTACACTGACGGATGGCACGGATTCACCTCCTCATCGGCACTCATCGGCTGTATCATCGGCTCTGCACTGTCAGGCTTCCTGGCTACAAACCTGGGACGTAAGAAGTCACTGATCATCGCAGGTATCCTGTTCTTTATCTCAGCACTCGGCTCCATGGATCCTGAATTTCTGATCTTCAACTATGGAAAGCCCAGTTTCTCGCTGCTCATCATGTTCAACATCTACCGCGTCATCGGTGGCATTGGCGTCGGCCTGGCATCAGCCATCTGCCCCATGTATATCAGTGAGGTGGCACCTTCCAGCATCCGAGGCATGCTCGTCTCGTGGAACCAATTTGCCATCATCTTCGGTCAGCTGGTAGTGTACTTTGTGAATTTTTTCATCCTGGGCGACCACATCCAGCCTCTGGTCGAGGAGATGGGTAAAGGCATTGCCGCCATCAACCCCGCCGCACAGTGGACCGTCACCACAGGTTGGCGCTACATGTTCGGTTCCGAGGCTGTTCCCGCAGGACTCTTCGCTCTGCTCATCTGCTTCGTGCCTGAGACTCCGCGATACCTCGTATCTGTGGGACAGGACGACAAGGCGCTTCGTATTCTGCAGAAGATCAATGGTGAAGAACGTGGTGCCTATGTTCTAAAGCGCATCAAGGAGACCATCACCATCAAGATAGAACCGATCATGACCTACGGTGCCATGTGTATCTTCGTCGGCATCATGCTCAGCGTGTTCCAGCAGGCCGTGGGTATCAACGCCGTGCTCTACTATGCTCCGCGTATTTTCGGCGATATGGGCATGGACAACCCGATGATGATTACCGTCTTCATGGGCTTCATCAACATCCTCTTTACCATGGTGGCCATCTTCACCGTCGAGCGACTGGGTCGTAAGCCGCTGCTCATCTGGGGTTCGCTGGGCATGGCACTTGGTGCTTTCGGTGTGGCAGTAACCTTTGGCAAGGCGGGATTGGAAATCGTGACCGCTATCAGCATCATGGTCTACTCGGCTTCGTTCATGTTCTCGTGGGGTCCCATCTGCTGGGTACTCATTGCTGAGATATTCCCTAACACCATCCGCGGACAGGCAGTGGCCATCGCTGTAGCCTTCCAGTGGATTTTCAACTTCATTGTCAGCTCTACCTTCGTGCCTATGTTCAATATGCACCTCACAGAAGGTGACGACTTCGGACATTGGTTCACCTACGGACTCTACGGATGCATCTGTATCATTGCAGCCATCTTCGTTTGGCGACTGGTTCCCGAAACGAAGGGTAAGACACTGGAGGACATGAGTAAGCTCTGGAAGTGGAAGGGCTACGACGTCGTCAATCGTGTGGAAAAGGTATTTGAGTAATCATTCTATAAACAATATAGGACTATGAAAAGAATTCTTGTAGCTGAGGACAACGACAGCAACTACATTTTGATGAACTACATTCTGAAAAAGCACTACGAATACTTCCGTGCCCATAACGGGCAGGAAGCCGTAGAGCTGGCACAGTCGGAAAAACCCGACCTGGTGCTGATGGATATCAAGATGCCCGTGATGGACGGACTGGAGGCTACCCGCCAAATCAAAGCCCTGATGCCCGACCTGCCTGTTATCGCTTTGACGGCAAATGCCTTCGACAGTGACCGCCATGATGCTTTTGCGGCTGGATGCAACGATTTCATATCAAAGCCTGTCAATGCCGAAAAGTGCATTCAGACTATCGCAAAGTATATTGGCGAATGAAACCACAGAAAGTCATTCTCTCTAAAGATTTGCAGCAATCGCTCACCGAAGCGGTTGCTGCATGCAAATATGACCTGCTGTTTGTGCTTTGCGACGAGACCACAGCGCGTCTCTGCCTGCCTGTCGTTGCCGACTATGAGTGCATGAAGGCTGCTCAGCGCATCGTCATCAAAGACACCGACACCAACAAAAACCTCGACTCGGTAACCCACGTTTGGTCGGAACTGCAACGTCTGGGAGCCACCCGCCACTCACTGATGATTAATCTGGGAGGCGGCATGGTGACCGACCTGGGTGGTTTTGCAGCGTCAACCTTCAAGCGCGGCGTTCAATACATCAACATCCCCACCACACTGCTCTCCATGGTCGACGCCTCTGTGGGCGGAAAGACGGGTATCAACTTCGGAGGACTTAAAAACGAAATTGGCGTGTTCAACAACGCCAGTTCCGTGATTCTGGACTCGACATTCCTGCGCACCATGGACCACGAAAACCTGCTCAGCGGTTATGCAGAAATGCTAAAACACGGACTCATCTCCAACGACAAAATGTGGGCGGAACTGTTAAATCTAGAGAATCTAGAGAATCTAGATATATTAGGTAGAATGGTAGCCGAGAGTGTGGCTGTCAAGCAGCGCATCGTGACGGAAGACCCCACCGAGCAAGGCATTCGCAAGGCCCTTAACCTCGGACACACCGCAGGACACGCCTTCGAGTCGATGGCGCTGGAACGTAAACCCATTCTTCACGGCTATGCGGTGGCCTACGGACTCATCGTCGAGCTGTATCTCTGCTGTGTAAAGATGGGCTTCCCCCAAGACAAGATGCGCCAGACGGTGTCGTTCATCAAAGAGAACTACGGACGCATGGCCATCACGTGCGACGACTATCCCCACCTGATAGCCCTCATGCACCACGACAAGAAGAATACAGGACACGACATCAATTTCACCCTCTTGGGCGACATTGGCGACATTCGCATCAATCAGACAGCATCAGAAGAAGACATCAAAGATGCCCTGGACTTCTATCGCGAGTGCTGAACAATTATTCTCCAAATTTTTAGAACGGATATCCAATGGCGAAGTGCAACGTCTGGTTGTCCTTGAAGCCTCTGACGTTGAAGTAGCCTGACTTTCCTGTATCATAGGGCACATGCAGAGCGTAGCCCCAGTCGAGGCGCAACACGAGGAAGCCGAGGTCGTAGCGCAGGCCAACGCCCGTGCCGAGTGCCATGTCGTTGAATAGGTTCTTCAGGCGGAAACGGCTGTCACTGAAAATCTCGTTAAACTCCTCAATACCGTCGAAGTCCTCATTGGTATACCACACATTACCAGAATCCAGGAACAGAGCGCCATAAAGGTTGCCGAAGAGCTGACGGCGATATTCCAAGTTCAACACCAGCTTCACATCTCCATTCTGCATCAGATAGCTATAAGCCTTGTTGTCGATACCAGGGAAAGCACCTGGACCGATGCCACGAACGGGGAACGCACGGATGCTGTTGGCACCACCCACATAGAACATCTCCGTGATAGGCACCCAGTTGCTGTTGCCGTAGGCATAGATGTAGCCGACATTGAGATGGGCTACGAGGGACGAATGTGAGTCGAAGGTCCATGTCTTAGCAAAGTCTGTTTCCAGTTTCAGGAACTGAGAATAGGGATTCTTGAAGAGCTTCTTGTCTTTCTCGTTCCACGAATTGCCCTTAAGCAGATAGACCAGCGAAACGAAATTGCCTGACTCTGTGAGCGTGGTCTCCCAACGGATGGGATTCGACAGGTTGGACGGCGAGGTGTAGGTATAGGTGTAGCGCATTTCAGGAGTGAAATAGTCCTCCATGGTTCCCAGCAGATACGGATTCTTGGCCATAATGGAGTCGAAAGCATCGGTCTTGCTGTTCATATACTGGTACTTTACGGTGAGTGGCGAGAACTCATGGGAACTCTGAGCCGACGTCTGCCAGCGATAAGTCCATTCTCCTGATACCACGTGCATCTTATAGTAGTTCGGACGGTAGATAATGTCCGTCGAGGCCTTGGCCAACGTGGTGGGTGTCGAATAGAAGCGCTTCCGGCGGACGACACGCCCCTCTTTGTCGCGCTGCACACGGTTTCCGCCAAAGAACGGGGCAATGATGCGCGGGAATTCTATGGAGGCATCGGCACCATACTCATAGTTATTCATTTGCGAACCGCCTTGAGTTGACCACTCGTAGGAACCATGGACGTTGATATCGATGAGTTCGCCGCCTCTGAACGCATTACGCCGGGTGACACCCATACGGAGCTCAGGGCCCATACGTCCGATGGTACGTGCATTGAAATTTGTCTCAATATAGTGGTCCCAAGGTTTGTCGAACACGCAGTTAAGCGTCAAATCCAGCGTATCGCATGCGGCTGTCGTATCTCTGGGGGTAAACGTAAAGTCTGTCATCGAGAAGAGACCCATGGCATTGATTTTTGCGACGGACTGCTGATAGTTGTCATAGCTGAAAAGCTGACGGGGTCGCAGTTTCATGTCGGCCATGAGCACACGGGCACGAATGGGGGGATTCTTGCCCGAGAAACGGATGGTAAAGGAACGGCGATTGACGGAATCCGTAGGCTGTTCCATGAAGGTCTTTTTCATGTTGATGTTGACCTTTCCGATATACCACTTATGAGTGGCTTCCACAGGCACATCCTTGGCCATACGCAACTGCAGCTGAGCCTTGCCATCGACCACAAACGTATCAGCCAGATACGAGGCATAGCTGGGCTGATAGTAGTAGAAGCCGTTATTACGCAAGAGGGTGCTGATGCGCTGGCGTTCAGCATCCAGACGACTGACGGCAAAGGGGTCGTTTTTGTGGATGGCAGCCTCGTCCAGCGTCAAGCGTATTAGAGAGTCGGCCTCAGCCGGGAAGTCGAAATAGCCGATGCTGTCCAGCTGGTAGAGTCGGCCCGGATGGACATCATAGGCAATCTTGGCGGTCTTGGGGTTCTTCTTTTGAATGATTTCATAACCGACCTGTCCGTTGAAATAGCCGTTATTGCGCAACACGCCTTGGGCCACCTGGGCGCGCAGTTCAGGATTCACCCACGACATCAGCACAGGCTGCCGGCCGAGGTTCTTCGTCATCCATTGGGCAAACTTCGTGTCTTTGTCGTGATACTTGTTCCAGACGGAGACACGCCACGAGAAAGGCAGGCGGTAGTAACTGCTGCCGAAAATGGCACCATTGGGTGCCGTGGCCAGAGCAGCCTCCATCTCTTCCCGTGTCTGGGTAAAGTTATCATCCTCTTCGCAGTCGTCATAGGTAATCGCCTTCAGGCCAGTGAACAGCTGGTCGCCCTCAGGAATATTCTTCGTCATAGAACAGGAGACGAGGAACAACGTGCAGAGTATGTAAAAACTATTCTTTCTCATGATTTGTCTGTCTTAGTGAGTCAACAGGAGCTGCGGGCATCCGCTGAGGATTCTGGGGAAGCGTTGGTGTCGGGTCCTTGAAGCGGAAGATGTCCCAGAAGCTTTGCAACGAGCGACGCCACGTAAAGCCACCGCCATACTTCTGGGTATAGCCGTCGAGCCAGTCGTAGCTGTTGTTCTGATAGAACAGGGTTATAAACTTGTTGGCCGTCTGGTCGAGGCGGTACTCCAGCGTGACATTATCGAAGAACGAATTGTTGCGCTGCTGCAGTTCCGCACCAGTCGACACCTTGCCACCTACCGTAATCTTCAGGCGGTTGTTCATGAATCGCTTGGCAAACTTGAACGAATAGTCCGTATGCATATTACCTGACGCATCCGTCGTCTTATCCATACCCATCGACAGGTCGAGGGTACGAAGGGCATTGCCCGTAATATTGCTGATTTCGTTGTTCAGGAAGGCACTCAGGGCTGAGTTCATGGAGAAAGCTCCAGTATTGCCGTCAGCCAAATACATGCCTGTAGTCAGCATCGTCACGGCCAGTTTTCCTCGCTGCTCTGTCCCCATTGCCTGTAACTCGCTGTGCAGTTCCATATCCTCCGGGGCGTCGAGGGTAAACTCAAGACCCATGTCGTTCAGCGTCCTCGTAATCTTCACGCCACAGTCGAAATCCACGCTGCGGCCAACGCCACTGGCACCGGAAACGGTAGCCTTCGTGCGTTCTGTGGCCGTAATGTTCAGCGTAGGATTCATAGGATCACCAGTGAATTCTATATACGAGCCGTCCTGGATGTTAAACGTCTTCAGGGGAATGACGGGCATCGAATACTTCATTTCACCGTTCGACAGCGTATAGCGGCCGCGAAGTTGCAGATTGTCGGCTGGCGTGTACTGCATACGCAGCGTGCCGCCACCCACCAAGTCAATATAGTTCGAATGGTCGGTGTTCAGATAAGCCATGATATGGGCACCTTTCGACACGTCGACAGTCATATCCATCTGGAAACCGTTCAAGGGCGGCCGCTCGACGACAATCTTGGTGGTGTCGCTAAAGTCGGTAAATTTCACCAGTTCGTTCAGATGGTTGTCCGTCGTCAGCGGCGAATCACGCAGCACATAGCTCATATCCGTCGAGCCCAGCACCTCCAGTCGTCCACGCATCGACAGATTGTCCAACGGACCGCTCATGCGGGCAAACATATTGACGAATGCCTTGCCATAGGCAATGCTCTTCGGATTCTCTGCAGCACCGATAATCTGGTAGTCGCGGGCCTGCATACGCAGGTTGACCATCATCTTGTCTATATTGCTGAAGTCTACGTCGCCCTGGATGTTAAGCGGATTATTGTTGTGTGCATATACCGTAAAGTTTTCCAGCAACAGCTTGGAGTCTCTGATACGCACGGGGTCGTTGTCGAAACGCAGTTTCACACCATAGGGAATACTCTCCAGATACGAAGAATCGAGGTATATTTCTCCGTCAATCTGAGGTGCCTGATTGGTGCCCTTGATGGTCAGCTCGCCTTCACCATAGCCTTGGAATCCAAACAGCTGGTCTGGAATAAAACCATTTGCCAGCGACAACGGCAGACGTTCCATGAGGAAACGGGCATCAATCCGTCCGTTCTCTTTGTTATAATAGGTTCCCGTCAACAGTCCTATCTCCACGTCATCCTTCATCAGACGGGCCTCCACCGCATGGGCATCGTTTTCCTTCTGCAGATAAACCAGTTCGGTGCTGACATTGCCGATGGGACTGTGTTCGTAGGTCATATTACGCACAGACATATCGCTGACCATCGAGATATGTCCGTCAGCA